>Ga0228711_1001139_pt1 | contig 37863 bp, 20 predicted proteins | sample MedpolnodulmetaG_2_FD_177996 | JGI IMG/M metagenome (GOLD analysis project Ga0228711, IMG submission 177996) | Root nodule microbial communities from Medicago polymorpha collected in Santa Monica, California, United States - brown nodules | ecosystem: Host-associated > Plants > Roots > Nodule...
TGGTGGAGAACTCTCATTTATAGTGAGTGATAGAGCTCTCTAGAAAGCATTAATTATCTGATACATGAACTTACATTAGCCTAGGTACATTCTTCTACAATACTCTAGGTACATTTTTCCAATACAAGCATTTATGATATAGCACATTACTCAACATTTGGAACTTTTGGTTTTGTCAAAATGTCAGTGTAATTTATTTTTTTTGGTTGTAGGTTGTTGACTTATATGCAGTATTCAATTCATTTGTCCCAACGAACGGAATGATCGAATCCGTAGCTGTCTATCCAACCGAGTTTGGCCTTCGACGTATGAAAGAGGAGAGTAGCCGTGGATTTGTTCTATTTGATGATGCAAGTGAAAAAAGTGATGAAGATATCAATGACAGGATGTGTGCTCATTAGAAGATCAGGATGCGGTATATATATAATAATCATGAAATTGATTCGTGCCGTGACACATTGGCCTGAATGACATATAGCTAAAGCTGTTAAATTTGATTTCAGCTTGAATCAAGCATAAATTTATAATAATTTTATCAGTTCATAGTGCTTCTTATCAACATTTAGAATTGAATATTGTTAAACTTCCCTTTAAGCATTCATTATATCAAGCTGTAAGTACTGCATGATGTTCCAAACATACTTTAACACTGAAGAGTAATGTGTAAACATGGTGAATAAGACAATAACATTCTTTTTTCTTCTTCCTACCTTTGTTGTCCTCTTTTCTTGTAATGTAGCATGTGGTCGTTGTGGTCTAATATGTTATAGTGTTGTGCATGCTTTATTTGATAGAGGATTACACTCCCAAAAATACATGGTAAAATACATGGTAAGCAGTGAAGGCAAACATGATTCACTTTCGGATGTCATAAGTCAAGACCTATGTCTCACATGTAATTCATATTATTTATTTTCTTCCACAACATAGATTTGTTATATGTAATGATGATAAGTATACTTGTATCCGCAATGTATATCTTAGAAAAATATAACTTTTCCTGCATTCCTGGTTCAATATTGTATTATTTATGTTTACTATGCCATATGTGCACCTCTCTGTTTTCCTCTTTTATAATCTTGTAATTTAATTCCTTATCTGGCTCTACAGGTTCTATCATGATGTGGTGGAATGTGACTCAAGTACAACAGCAGCGCACATTTACAAAGAATGTAATGGTCTTGAGTTTTTATCTAGTACACTTGATTTAAGGTTTATTCCTGACATTTGGGAATTCAAACGGGAGCCTAGGGATGTTGTGACAAAGGTATATAACATTTGTAAATGCTTATTTATGTTGTATGATAATAATTGGTTGATTTTAACTCCTTTCAATGCTCAGGTACCTGCAAACTACGTAGTCAAAGATTTCGGCCCTCGAGCACTTCAGCACAGTAAAGTTGATTTTGATTGGGAGGATGATGATGATCCCTTTTGCAAAACGATCTTGAGACGAAAATTTACTGATGAGCAGGTCAGCACTGCCCTAGCCTATGGTAAACATCTGATGGAGAACATAAAAAATGGAGTAAAATATAGTATTGGAGTTCACTATATTAATTATGGAAATCCAGACTTGCATCACCATGATATCAGGTCTTGGTTTCTGAAGACATTAGGAAATGCAGAAACAAGGAAAAACATGGTCTGGGAAATTTGAGAGGCTCTCCCAAAAGTCTCAACTATTTCTAGCCTAACTCTGTAGTTTCCACTCACTCACTCACCATATACCCCCCAGCAACTGAATCACACACCAACTAGGTATCAGTTGATGGGAACCAGTTGACTAGACGTAAGAAAGTTAGTAAAACTATACAAATGATAAAATAGATTTCTCTCCAATCACTACTCTCTATTTATAGGCAACATGTCTCATCTATTTAACCTAACAAACTCCCTATTTTAGCCACAACTAACTACCTAACTTAACTGCAACAATTCTATCAATACCTTTTCATTTTCTCTCTATTGGCTATTACTTATAATTCCATCCATCATGTCACATCTTTCTCCTTAATAGCTATTCATGGGTCTTTATCAATACTTTGCTTTCTAATGAGACACTTTGTCCTCAAGCTTGTGGTAAGGAAAATGTTACTCGGTCCATGTAGGTAGCTCGGTTGGTGAGCTAAGGGACATCTAAGGAGTTTAAGTAGGTCCAGGGTTTTATCCATGTAAACTACATTTCCCGTCCCCGCTAGCATTTTCTTTCTTTCTTTCTTTTTTAAAAAAAGGAAAATGCTACAGATAAAGAATAAAATGCAGGCACCTTCTCCCATACAATACTTTTGTTAGAATCAAAGAATAAAATCCTAATATTTATTATTAGGATTAGACACATCAAATGTGGACCTTATTAGGCTCAACACAATTTGGTGTGGATTCTGCTCCGGCAAAGATGCAACAACATAATTCATATGAGCAACAAGTATAGTATAATGACCATCAAACCGACCCACAACTTGAGGAAGGTTTGTCCTAAAGTTAAGCATACTATTCACACAATGATCCATTCGAAGCTTAGTCCTTGTGTCAGTGTCAATTGCTTTTCCATTGAGGAGGTAAGCTACTTTCTAAAAGTTGCTTAGTCATTCAGATGTCTCAATGGTATCAATTTGTGCCACCAGTGAACAAATTTTTTTATTATCTTGTTGATCATAATTATTTTGCGATGATAAAGTCAACAACAGAAGCTCCATATTTAAGCTTGGTTTCGATTGACACAATTATTGGACCCTAATTTATATTTGGATAGAAACTTTCCGTTATAGTTCATACTATTGTAGAATAGCAAGAATTAGGAGCATTACTTATCACATATCTGAGGGTACATTTCGAGGGTACAATAGATCTTTCCTATCTCACGAGCAATAGTTAAAAGTTCTTCTGACTCTAATTTGTTAAGGAACCGTCCAAATTTACAGGCATTCTTGACAGATATCATTAAAACCATCACACTTGCTAATTCAACATCACGCTTTCTTTGATAATGCATCTTCTTCGACAACATAGGTAGTTGTTCAATAACTTTTGGCGGAGTTTCAATATTGGCAAGTGCATAATCAATCCCCCGGGAGACAGGGAAAGCCATACTTTTATGATTTTTAAATTTTAAAAAATAATTTCCAGAATTTATTTTTAATTTTTTTAATTACGTGGACTGCCACGTCAGTGCCATGTGACAAAAGTTGCACAGTCAGCAACTGCCACGTGAGCGATTAGCATGCCAAGTCAGACATGAAGTGGGGCCAGAGACCTTTTTCAAACAATTTTTTTTTTACAGGGATGTATTTCAAACTTTTTTTTTTACAGGGACAAAAATCAAAACTGGCTCAAATTACAGGGACGATTATCATATTTAAGCCTTTTAGTTTTAATCCAAATCAAAATTTCATAAAAAAACACTATTAATAATTTTCAAATGTTAGCACAATAAAAGGACACAATAAAAAGAGCAGAGTGCCCGTCTTTTCGCTAGTACATACATAGAGTATGTATAATTCTTTAGAGGGGTACTCAATTTTTTATAATAATTTATGTTAATTGTTAAAGGGATAACAATTTGTTATACTCATGCTTTCGTAAAAATTTATTTTAGTTAAATTATTTGTACAAACAAAAGAAAGTAAGAGAGAATGAAAATGAAGAAAACACAAAAAGAATAGATTAAAATTAACTATTCAATTAACGTATGTAATATATAATTTATCATAAAATATAAATTTTATTAAAATAAAATCAGTTTTTAATGGATAATAGATACATAATACATAAATATAATAAGATTTTTTTTAAGGGATTACTTAAATATTAAAAGAATTAAAATTTACAATCACTCAATTTCTAACATATATAATATTTATTATCAAATGACAGTCATATTTAATACATGAAGAATGAAGGTGATGTGTATTATTTTAAATATATGGTAATGATTCGTGCATGTAATTGAAGGTGTTCTATGTGATTGAAATGGATGACTTTAAGAATCATGTTTAATACATGAAGAATGAAAGAGATATGTATTCTTTGTAAATAAATTGGTGGTTCATACATGTTGTCTTTTAGAGATAAATTGGTGGTTCATACATGTTGATATCGTTGTTTATTATTATTTTTTTGACAAAATATTGTTGTTTATTATTGAAATGCATGACTTTAATATCTCGTTTAATTTATGAGAATCAGATAAAATCAATTGTGTGTGATTTTTATAATATTTTAAACTGATTTTTTTAATTTAAAATTGTTTCATTTGATGACGGATCCAATGGTGAGCCCACAAACCAACGCTTGGAGAAAACAAGTGGTGAAGCATGTCGAATCAACACGTGTTGTCATCCACAAGATTGATGATGACATCGAATCATCCATTTCAACAATGGTTGAGAAATTCATGGGTGCGTCGCAGGCATGACCCTCAAGGTGTTTTTTTATAGGCATAAACAACCGGAAAAGTGGTCTTGATGTCGATTTTTTTCACTATTTTGTGTGGGAATGTTTAGGACATTATAATTATAATAATGCCTTATGGAAAAAGTTTTAATTTTTCAATAGGGGGCGAGTTAATTATGAATATTAAGGCGTTGAGAGTTCAAGAAAACAACAAAAACTTTGACCCATAAATCAAATTTTGAGCTAACTTTTAGTAGAGACTTAAGTAAAAACTGCAAAGTTTAATAGCATTCCAATGATGCCTCTATTTATTTTTATTTTTCAACTAACACGTTCGAAGTTGAAATTTTGCTCTGAGTAAGAAACTGCTCACGAGTCAAAGAAGAAAAACATGTAAACAATTATAAACCACCTTAATTTTCACTCACATTGCTAATATACACCCACTTTGATCATAATTTACAAAATTACCCTTGATTTCATAGTGACTTCAAATAGTGAAAAATTATTTTTTGTCCAAATAAAAATGTGGACACTTGTGAGTGTAAATTAATAGTATAACCGGTATATATGTGAAAAGGTGCACACTTATAAGAAATCAACCATGCACCTTTTATATATCTGATTGAAAAATCTATGAAACAAGTGAGGTCATAGTGTATGAACGAGCAAGTGCGATGAACATTATGTATTCCTTGTACCACATGATTTCATCAAAGTGCAAGGTTTTTAATTTTATTGTTTGTTATCTCTTGAATGAACATACGCATAACATTTCTATGATAACAACCCTGTCTTGGCCGTCAAGCACTGTGCTACTAGCTAGCTAGGTGGTAAGTATGGGAGGAAGGTAATCAGATTTTGAACCAAGAATCAAAGCCATTGTATCAGGAAAATATTGCATCCCTGAAAGTGATGTTACACTTCCATCTTCACCCACTTCAACAGGATACCGTAAAAGGTGAGTATTTACACTTTCATCTAATGCATCATCACAGTATAATTTCCAATTCCTCTCAGCAACGCGGTTCAAAAGTTTTACACATTCTACACTTTCAGGCTCATCAAAATCATCACTGTTATCTCCAATATGTTCATACCATAATGCTCTCCTGAAGCCATATACCTGACCTTGTGGTCTTTGTGAGCCATTGGATGTGGATGCTAGATGATGAGGTTGAAATGCACCCATTGCAATCTCTGTGTCTCTTCCACCATCCATTGATCTTTGGTTTATGTTTGCTGAACCAATCACTATGTATTCATCATCCACTACAGGAACAAAATAAAGTAAACAGTCAATGTTGGTCTCTATGCACAATTTGACGCTATTATATAGTAACTTCTTTTAGAAATGATATCATTATGTTAAGTTGATAAAATTAGTTTAGATTTGTTTATATTTTAGATCACTAAACTTGGAATTTCTGTTATGCTTACTCGAAACCGAAAGGGCTTAGAAAAAATATTAGCATGTGTGTGCTCTTGAACACTAGAATGATGAAACTATGTTAGAAAATTGGCAATTTCTATTTTCTAGAGTGGAGAAGTGTCTCATGTGATTTGCCGTGAATTGATACTTGGAAATCTCTAAAAAATAAGTTGGTGGCCGACATTACCAACTTTAAGTGGTATAATTGTTCAAACTCGTCCATGTTCTTACAACTGAAACACACCTAATCAATGTTAATTTCACAACAAGTATAAGTTGACTTTTGAGGCACAAATATTCATTTTTCTTGTTTTTTTAAGGAAGTAACAACGATCTGGTCACTGTCTCTGTCTCAGTCAATAGGACGAGGAATATCACGATCTTCTTCTGACAGGAAATGACATTGATAGTTGTTAGAGTTTCGAACAATTTTCAAGCATTTAGTCCCAATAAAAACCATATGAAACACTCCCCCACCTTAGAAACCACCTAAAACGATTTATTTGAATGTTTGAACTTTGTAAAGGAACATATAAACTATATATTATAGGATTATTTAGCATCTTACCTATCATCATCTTGGAATGAACATAGATCATGAATCTTCTAGACTTTTGTGCTCTATGATAATCACTGTCAGGCTCTGGAACCTCTGGAGGAGTGTACTCTCCATCTTTCTTACCCTCCCTTTTACCAAGACAATAAAATGTCAAATAATCACGAGGGTGTGCTTCAATGTTCTTCTTTTTTATGGCATCAGCAATCTCAGTATACATCATCTCCATGGTCCTTCTTTGCCAATCTAATATTGCCTGAACTGAAGCACTTTCAGGTATACCTTCTGGCCACATTGGAATCACCACATACACAACAAACCTCTCTCCAGCTTCAATTTTGCTAACAATCTTCAATGACAACTCCTTTGGTATGAGATGCAATGCACCAATATCCTCAACTTTAATATCAGTTGAATGCCAACCATAGGAACTCCCTAGGAAATACTGATTTTCAATGTAGATGAAGTTTTTTGCTCTTCGAATAGCATTTATATAGGCATCTTGAATGCTTCTATCAATGATGTTGTCTTTTCCACTAACAAGGCCTAATTCAATAACTTCATTTGGTGCTTGAGGGAAGTTAGAAACAGCACCACCATCAATGGATCTAAACAACTGAACACTCCAAGTTTCGCCATCTTCTTCTGATAACATTGCATCAGAAGGGTGGATTAGAATTCTATCAAGCACTTGAATTGGGAATAGGAATTGCTTCCCAACTTGCTTTTCCCACCTTTGCTCAAAATTGTACAACACATCCCATGCAATAGGTCCTTCTAGCTTGCAGTGAATATCATGCCACGGTTCTCTAGGACCACCTTTCTTAATAGAAGCACCTGGGAAATTTGGTTGATGAAAATCATCATGATGGATTGTATTCAATGTTGAAAACAAAGGATGTTCCATTGTATCATATCTTCCATCACACAGATCAATACCGCCTATGAAACTAATAACTGTTCGCTTCTGCGATCCTTCAACATGATGGCCATCAACAACTATAGTCTTTTGGTGATGAGTGAACATGGTTGAAGTTTCAAAACCTTGAACTATGCTTTTTCCACCATCAGGGTTACGCGAACATAAAACACAATGTACCTTTGTGTTTTTAAAATACTCTGCAGTTTCTTGGTCATGTGTTCCCATCAAACCGTCTTTCTTAAAAGCCGGAACAGAGGTTCTGTCGTCCCAAACAAGCACAAGAACATTAACACCTTCATTGGCTTTTTTCTTGAGCATTTCTCCTAGGGTGATACTGCTTTCTGTTGACTTGTTTGGGTCCCTAATCAAGGTTATTTCTGTGTGAACAGACCAACCAGTTATGTAAATAAAGACTTTAGCATTCATAATGGCATTGTAAATATCTTCCCAACATCTTCCAGGTACATAATATTTTGTTCCAGATATTGGAATCCATGGATGAACACTATCAGGGACATGAGCGTCTTGGTATAAAGTAACACTACAACCTTGTCTCTGGTCGAAAAATGTACGCTGAACTCCCAAAAATGGCATGTGTATTCCTTGAGACCATAGACATTTTCTATCCTCAATGACACTAGAGAATTGCATGCTGACACGAATTTTAGAACCGCCTGGTACAGGACGATGATCTTCTTCGTCTAATATCTCAACCCATCTGTCAATTATCGGTCCTTTGAGAATTTTCTCGGAAGGGATGTAAGCTCTTCCTATTAGAGTTGCACCAATTGGGTTATCATCTTTGACAGTGAATACAATATTTGATATGTAATGAGCACAATAGATTTCAAAGGTCTCATTCCATTTCGGGTTTGAGGGTTGATTCCCTATCATTCTGGTTCGTCCAACCCTTGCTTTATCTAAATCAACTGTTGCATAGAGTCTTGTCCCAACAATCTTCATCACAAGTGGTATTGCATGTTAAGATTTGAAGAAACTATTTTGCATTAAAATGAAGAAGCATATAAAAAAGGTACAAAGTTTGGTTAAAATGTGTACCTCAGGCCGGCACAAGATACAACCTTTGACTTGGGCAAGAAATCTCTTCCCCTTGTGTGTTGTTCCCTTTATTCCACAATATTTGACAAAAAAAAAAACAAAAATAGTGCCATCGATTAAATTAAATGAGCTTAAATTATTCTTTAAAAATGTCAAGTACTACTATTATAATTTCCAATCCCTGGATACACAAATTTTCATAACAATTATTATTTAAAGTCTTTAAAAAATGTCACAGGGGTATTAGTTAGCATTTTCCAGTACGGCATAATATATTTTGCCATTTATGAATTTAAACTTCAACTTTTCTTCTCTTGTTTTTCCCTTTAATTATTAAAACACTGGAGAGATTTTTTATGAACATACCTTTCGAATGAAATCCAAATTACATCCAGCTTGTAACCTATCAACTTCACTTATGGTTACCTTAAGTGTCCCATGTAGCAGCTGAGGCATTTTGTGTCACACTTTCTATTCTATTCTTCCCTGCTATTCTGATATATATCCTAACCACGGAGGGCTAATAAATAAAGCGAATGAATTGAAATTCAATTTTATTTACAAAATCTAAGAGGCTGGTGAGGAAATAATGACTGAAAAAAACTGGGAACTATTTCTTCTGTAAATGTATGTATGGAAATAAAGGTATACTAAGGTTGTCATTTAAATATTTATATTTGGACAAAGAAATGAAGAAAGAATCTAGGGAATATTTTGTGTCAAGAAAGAGAAGTCTCTTTGGAGGACAAAAACCATAATCCTTTCCCTTCTTGACTTGTAAGAAGCACTTGCTTTAGCTTACTTGGAATGGACTAGAAGCCCGTTTTGACAAGCCATCTTAGTTGTCCACGACCCAAGCTACCATTTGAATTAGTTTTTGTATGTTTGTTTGTTGAGGAAGCCATTTGAATTAATTAATTTGTGAAAGTGTATCATATTATTATTATGCAGTTATATACAATTATCTGAGTTTTGATAATTCAATAATAATGTATATTCTTTACTTCAAAATTAGTATTACACTTTTCTTAAAGAAACTTTTTAACCAACTTAAAGAAACTGAGTTAAAGAAATAAAAATTATTTCATTTTCCATTACATACAGTAGTACATTTCACACAGTCCTTAAATATTTATCAACGCTTTGGGAGATTTTTTTTACAGAAAGGAAAAGTAATTGATTTCATTAACAGTCAAATAACAAGCAAAGGATAATAATATCACAGATTAATTCGGCTTATTAAAAAAAACATCCAGATTTGAAATATATAGTAATAAATATAGTCATTTTTATCTAACTGTCATTCTATGAAAAACATATGTCATCGTGTGAGTTTGGAAATTGCTCTTTAAACACCTAACATTTGTTCACAAATACCTTAAACTTTCAAAAATACAATCACCATAGTTGACTGTTGTTAGTCTAGTTAGAAACCGTTCGCTAATTTTTAGAGTGGTTAAACATGTTACCCTTGTAATAAATTGTTGTTTCAAATAGCGAATTATGACTTTTTAGAGCGGCTATATGTGTAACCAATCTAAAAAGTCATTGTGATTGGTTTTTAATTTAGTTCGCTGCCGAAGGGTTTTTAACTTCTGGTGGAGATATTTTTAAAAGTTTGAGGTGTTTGTGAGCAATTACTAGGTGTTTAAAGAGAAATCCTCCAAAAGTTTTAGACCTCTTAAAAATTATTTTTTTTTATGTATTAAAAGTCATCTCTCACGGGTCTAGGCCTTCTTTGTTTCAAAAGAAATATTCTCTCAAAAAAAAAAAGTATTAAAAATCCTAAAAACAACTAAATCATTTAACTACAATAAGTAAAAGGCTTAACAAACATCAAATGTATTAAAAATCCTAAAAACAACTAAATCATTTAACTACAACAACTAAAAGACCTCTATTTTTTGTCAATGACTTTCTTTGGAGTTTATTTTATCAATAAGTGTTTGGCCGACCCTACTTTGAGTATGTCTTAAGTTGGATTTTGGAGATTAAAGTTTTTGATGGTTAAATCCATATTTTAAATTAGAAAAATTTTGGTTGATACGACAAACATGCCGACGAAATTCCACAAACCACCGAAAGTCGTTCGATGAGTTTGGTTTTTGACTAATTATTACTTTCTCTCTCCCAAGCATTGTGTTCCATGCGCCCACAACGCTTCGTTGCTATTCGTTGGTAATTCTATCGTGCTATATAGCACCCTTCTTTAAATTATATATGTGATTTAAAACAAATAAGAATGAAATGAGGAGTGACCATATAACATTTCAATCAAGGTTAATTTATATTTAGAAATCTTGTATAGCTTAATTAAAAAAAAAGTCATCTCCTCCCTTCTAAAACCCACGTTTCAAACGTATCATTGGAGTGTGAGAAAGCATCAATAGGATTTAGCTTTTATTTATTTATTTTTTTAATTAATAGATGGTTCTTAAAAGAGGGAGACTAGTAATCTAAAGTTTGACCAAAAGATAGGTAAAGTTCCACTAAAAATTGTTTGAACTCGTATTCTTTACAAACGATTCGCTATTTAATAAATCTCATTAATCGTTTGAAATCAATTACTTTATCAACTTTGAAAAATTATTATTAGTTATCACTCAAAACAGCTCATTTAATCAAAAGAGGCATCAATATTGATAACCCATCCCAAACCAATTCATTGAAATAATATCGTACAACGCCTGATGGCTTTGATGGAAGACATATCGGTCCCATATCTAAAGAAGGTGGAGCATCCATGGAGTTTGTAGGCAAATGCACAGGGACTTTGCTGCAACACTATGGTGGTGTCAATATAATGGATTAAAGAAGTTAAGTAAAGGTTTAAATTTTGAAATCGGACAAGAAAGATTGTAGGTCATACCAATAAATGGTCTCACCATTATTTATTTGTTTCATGTTTTATTTTATCTTTATTTTTTCAAATGAAAAAAATAAAGAAGATCTAAAATGGAGAGGATTCTAACTCATCAACAATATGAACTATATCAACTTAAATTTTTGGTAACTATATGAATGAAAATGGATCTTTTTTAGAAAAGTACATTTCGAATTTTTGTAACGATAATTTTAGTTTGGTTTGGAAACACATAACATTGCACCAAACTTTTATAATGGTTGGGTATTCTTCCCAAATTGAACCATGGACAGTCTGTCCTTACCTCCTCACTCGCTAGCCTCACCTTGAATGTGTCATGCTTTAATTTTGATGAATAATGACGAGATAAAGTTTTGAAGTTTTTGTCTCTTCTCGTTTAATAATTTAAAATGTTAGAGAAAATACAAGTTTATTTGAAAGATTTATGAATATTAAAAAAAAAAACCTAAAAAAAGTTTTAGGGGAAAAAACCCAATATTGTACGATTCTATTAAAAATTACAACAATGATATGTATACATATATTAGTATGGGTTTTGCTAGAAGACACTCTTTATGAAAATGTCTTTTAGCAAGTTATCTTATAGGCATTTGATAAAAACACCAACTAATTTTTATGAAGGTGTATTTTAGCAAGTTATAACTAAAAAGTTGATAATCAAACATTGAGGTGTGGATTGCTAAAAGACACATTCATGGGTGACTTCTAACAAATTTAAGTTTTTAAGTTAATAGTTAGTATTTTCTAGAGGAGCAGGGGCGGATCCAGGTGTAGTGCGTCTGCACACCCTGGAACTTTGCTATTTGCACCGATATTTCTTATTGTATTGCTATTTGCACACCCTGGGTTTTTGCTTTGCATCTCACATCCAAGAGTGAGCAAGATTGACGCATAGGAGATGTATTGGCGTACTTAGAAATATCATTCCAGTCATTTTTTACTTTTATTGTTGTTAAATGTTGTTAATTATCTCATAAGTGGACTTTTAATGCTAATCTTTAATTTGGTAGACTTTTGTTTTTCCATAAAAGCCAAAAGCGCAAAACAATGGATCAAAATTAGAAGTGAGTGTTTTTTAGTTTTCTAGTGAGAGAAACTTCAACTTCTCTCTAAATTTTCTTTCTCCTTCGTTCATTGAGGAGGGGTGGTTTTTGGTTATTTTTTGACCTAGAATCACCCCTCGACATCTTTTTTCCCTTTTCTTTCAATCTAAATAAGTGATTTTCACATATATCAAGTTTTTTCTATTGTGTTTTTTTGTGATTTCGTCGTCTAAGTGCGGCGTTGTGTTGTTCGTCGTCTTGTGCGACGTTTGATTTCGCGTCTTATCGCGGTGTTCGTTTATTTTCTATTGAAAGATCGGCATCAGTCAATTACAAATTCAACCAATGATTTGGGCGTCAACGTTGAAGATCCGGAAGCATGTGAATTTCGGTGACTTAGGTTTTATCATATTATTTGTAGGCATTTTGCCTTTTTGTGCTATTAACTTGGGTGCTGTGAGTTTGTTCGCAGGTCCACCCTTTACGTTTTTAGCGATGTTTGTATCTGATGTAATCTATCGATTTGAATGAATGAATATCGTTTTATTTTTGTCAAAAAAAAAAACAAAATAGCACCACTTTTTTCGGCGTCGTAAGTCAATTCATAAATATGGTGATTACGTAAGCCATAGAAAACAAGTCCAAGGGGTGACGCGAGATCTGAGATGTTTTACCAAATGCTTTTCACTAACATTTGTTAAATAATAAATTCTCTTCAAACACTAGTATCCAAGCACACAAATAAAAGACATTTGAAACAAACTAGAAAACAAAATCTAGGGTTTCAACATTGAAACCCCATCTTCCATGTGTGAGCACACATCATAATTTATAACCAGTATATATATATTGATGGTGTATTTGTTGATAACTAACATACTAAAGAGAAACAAACCAATATTTATAATATTACCTTGTTTTATCCTCTGCAAAATATTTAGACATGTCTAATTCTTAAGAGACCAAAGCTGTGATGTTCCTCACAAAAGTTGCGGAAAGCAATACAGACGTATTTTTTTTACCCTTCGTGCCCTTTGCTGCAGTGACTAGCACCTACTATTACATGGTGTGGGCATCATACCAAGGTCTGTGCCTTTTTGTGTGAATGGTAAGAGATACATTATAGCGTGAGACAACACACATAAATTTGTCATACTTTTCGTATGCTAATAACCATGGATCCATCAATTTCTTCTGTTGTATCCATCAATTATATGTTCTCGTCTTTAAGAAGAAAGTCCTTCAGAATCGAGGAAACCCTACCTCACTATCATTTGTTAATTAATTACACATTAACCATTATACAAACTACAAGAATCAATATCTCTTGCCTAATATTAACAATTTGTGACTGACTTTTCTTACTCAAACCACAACCAAATCAACACAAACTTAGAGTATGACTCCGATAATTCTCTCCATATTCTTTAGAAATGTAAGAATTGGGCTAAGATTACTCTTAAAAAAAATACAATTAATATTTTAGAAATTTCATTGAGAAAGATGAAGGATTTTATTGAGTCTAATTTCCACTTAACCAAGACTCATTTACATGTGAGACAAACAAAGATGGGATGAGTGAGAGAATTTGTAGAAAAAAAAATGACAATGTGATGTTTTAGATAAGTTGTAATTATTGCGTTTGTCAAGTCTCTTGCACCCATTTTATCTAATTTCATGACTTATTTTTAAGAGTGTACGTGGTGATATATGTACCATCCTATGTGGCAATACACCTTTTACACCCACACAAAATTCTGACACATGACAACCTGGACCCCACACAAATAGAAGAGAAAGTGTGGTTGTGAGATGAACTTACTAAAATATCCCTAATGCATGGAGTGTACAATGAGGTGTATGAATAAAAGGTGTTCACGTAACATTTTCCAATTTTTAAATCAAGCATGGTAAAATCAAATCAAAGTTGTGCTATCAAGTCCCTCTCATTTTATCAAGTCTCTTGATTTTACTTTTAGTTTTAGATGGATTCCCTAAACCTCCTACCACTACTAAAAAAACAAAAATTAGTGAGGGAAATTTAGAGAGGGAAAACATGAAATTCCTCTCTAATTCCCTCACTAAATTTTGCGACCAAGGAATTTGTGAGGGATTTTATTTTTTCCGTCACTAATTTCTCTCTCTAATTTTGTTTTTCCTAGTAGTTTACCATAGTTTTAATTATCACTTGTTATCCCTAGTCTTACAATATAAGCCACTTTAGTAAATGATACACAAATACCAATGTGGTTAACTTACTCCTACCCACCACATAGAACATAAAGTTTTACTAGATTGCAACAACAATATGTATATTATTTTTGACCAAATTATTATTTTGATTATTATTATTACTACTACTACCAAAAAGGTTACATAATAATGTTATTATTATAAAGACTTAATTGCAGTTTTAACCCTTTAACTTTTCCAAAGTTACGATTTTGGCCCCCTAAAAAAAAACTACAAAACAACCCTTTAAATTTTGCAACTGTGACAGTTTTGACCCCCTAAGATAAATGCAACCAAACAGATCTTCTAAAGATGTGATTGCACAAGATTAGGTATGCCTTATTGAAATAGAGTAAAATGTGATAGGCGAGTGATCATTTGTGTGGGATGGTAAAGATGATTATGGTTTCAGAAATGCTTGCACAAGATTGTCGATAGTTCTGACCATAAATGCATTTGGTTCCCACAATTTTGGAGTGATTTTCTCAAAGCTAATTAATTTATGTGTTTTCTTCCTAGATTAATATCTTGCTTTTACATCTAGATTATAGGTTTCTAATAAGAGAAATGCTAACAACACACATTCTAACACACATTTTTCAATACACTCTCTTTGATTGGTTAAAATTCACATGGGACCCACCAAATTTATATGGGACCCACATGATTTGGTGGGACCCATGTGATTTTTAACCAATCAAAGAGAGTGTGTTGAAAAGTGTGTGTTAGAATGTGTGTTGCTAGCATTTCTCTTCTAATAAACTCTGATTTTGTTAAATTCTCTATTAAATTAAGGGTTAAATAAGTTTTTCGTCCCTATAAATATAACGAATTTTGATTTTAGTCCCTATAAAATTAAACTGAATGTTTTCATCCTCACAAAAAATTTTATTTTGTTTTTGTTCCTTAATGGATATAATTTTAACGTGTTTTTGACATTTTTTGAATATAATATGAATATATAAATGTCGAATATAATAAACGGACATAACATGGATACAATTTGAACATAAAAGAGTTATAATTTTGCCATTTATATGAACATAAAATGGTCATTAAGGACGAAAAACAAAATAAAAAAAATTGTGAGGATGAAAACATTCAGTTTAATTTTTTAGGGACTAAAATCAAAATTCGCTATATTCATAAAGACGAAAAACTTATTTAACCCTTAAATTAATTTTGTTGTAGTTGCTGGTGAAAGGATCGCCAAATTCTGGGGATCGAGCTGAAGGTGAAGATGTTGATTCAGCTAATGCTCAGGTATCAATCTACATTGATTTTGTTTCAACCCGTCACGAAAAGCCATAGACTCCAAACCCAAAAACATTGTTCTGCTATGAGTTTGTTTTCCTCATTGTTCCATTGCACAATTACAATGCATGTTACATGTATATATACCATTATATAAAAGCAACTTCAAAGTTAACTACTTTTTGGTTGGGACTTTTTAACTACCCTTAGCAATCCAATTCATTTTTCAAAATTAAATTTAAATCTTTGTCGTTATAGAAAATTCGAAAACAAACTATCGTTTGTTTGAATAACTTCGTCTACAAATTTTCCCATGACAATCCTTTTGTTTTTTCAAATTTAAAGTTAAAAACAACATAAAATATAAATACAAGGAGATACAATAGAAAAATGTGGATAGATGTGCCTACCTTTCTGCTAGTTTTTAATAAAATCATAAACACTACTTAACCCTAAAAAACTAGTATAAATACAGCAATAACAAGACCAATTTTGAAACCTTTATTCTTTCTTTGTAGGATAAAATAGAAAGAATGGAAGTGTTTGAGAAATTGCCGGAAGGGTGCATTGCCGCCATACTCTCTCATACTACTCCCATTGATGTCGGTAGGCTCTCCCTTCTGCCGCCGATCCCGACATTGTCTGGAATCATTTTCTCCCTGCCGATTCCCAATTCATCGACTCTATCATCTCTCACTTAGTATCCTTCCCTTGCAACTGCTCCCACCAAAAAGGCTCTCTATCTCGCTCTACCTGATCATCCTCTCTTGATTTCTCTTATATTATGGCTTATCATTGAATTGATTGTTGTGCAAAAAGCTATTTATTTTTAAGATGTTTAGTTTAGATAATGCTAATAAGCATTGGGTTTTTTAAATTAAGAGCTTTCAATTGGACAAAAAGAGTGGAAAGAAGTGTTACATGCTTGCTGCTAGAGCTCTCACAATTGATTGTGGTGGTATGCCTCCTTTGGGTGAGAAAGAGTGGATTCATATGCAAAATTCCAGGTTAGCTTTTAAGTTTCCAAGTTTTTTTCTTAAATGTTAATTATACTATTATTCCTTGATATCTTAATTAACTCTTAATCAACAGTTATCTAAACCTTTATGAATACTACCTCTGTGAATCAATGGATCACACTCAACATATTTTATGGGCTTGAATGATTCTAATTCCTATGTCTGTTGATTGATCCTATCCCCTTCACCAAGGAAATTTTTTTCGACTTTTTAGACCATGCCATAGATAAATGTCTTGAAACTCATTGCTTTTCTTAAAATGAGAAGACTGCAGGTTGTATGATATAACTGAAAGATCATTTTTCATTTCAAGGGATATAAAGTTGAATGGAAATATTTTCCATTTTGAACGTCTCTCACTTTCTCCTCATTTTTTCTTGTAAGTGAATACTTGTTGTTTAATTATTAAATCCAAAAGTTAATTATACACCTGAAATTAAACCTCAATATCAGTGATGGTGGTCCACCACCGTCTGATAATTCTCTTTATAGATAACAAACAATATATACCCTATTAATTGAGAAGTTTATCATAATCATTTACAATTGAAATATTTGTGTACAACTTCCGGATTTTAGTTGATGAGCCTGCATTGTTAGTGTATCTACTCGAGTATAAATGCTCCATTTATGATAGTGTGAATCACTTTCGACTTATTTTTTATCTTTGCAACTTTTTACGCAAATTTTACAGGTTTCCTGAAGTTGCTAAGCTTTGTCGTGTGTTGTCGCTTGAAATTCGTGGGTTCCTTGTCCCCAAATACTAAGTATGCGGCTTATCTCGTGTTTAAGATGATTGATGCCCGTGGATTTGAGGACACACCTGTGGAATTATCTGTTGGCATCGAAGGTGGCCATTGCAGCACAAAATTAATCTGCTTGGAACGTTGGCTACACAACAAAGTAACACGCCACCTTTGTGGGAAGACAAACAGCAAAAATAAATGCAAATGTTCTGGTCCTGAGTGGAGGTCACGCAACAGAGCAAGATTGGGACGTCCTAGACTGAGAATCGATGGGTGGTTGGAGATTAAGATGGGTGAATTCTTCAATTCAAGCCTCGAAGATGAAGAAGTCTATATGAGTGTTATCGAGAAAAAGAGTAGTGATATAAAGGAAAATTTATTTCTTCAAGGAATTGAAATTGCCAAAGACAATTGAGCAATATTAGTACTCTTCCATCGAAGACACGAAACCTGCATAATTCAATAATATTGCCTCAATTGTCTTCTTCAATTCAACTGTTTGAAGATTTGCAAAATAATGAATGACGATTTTTTTTAGGAAAACGAATGATGATTAAAAGAAAGTTACTTAAGCTGAAAAAAAAACTAATAAATAGGCTTAGGTGGAAAAGATAGTGTAAGATAGATTTAGATGACTTGAAAGTATGAAGAGATGATTTATAGTTTCTGATGAAAAGAAAATGGTTCAGATGGAAGATAATAGAGGTAAAGGAAAAAGGAAAACATAAAAAACTATTTAAAAAAAAACCAAAATATGGTTTATGGTATAAAAATTGCTTTTTTGACATTCATATCTTCACGCTCTGACACATGGAAATTTCCAAAAACCCTCCAGCGGTAGTTAACTACCGTTGGGCTAATCGGCAGCAGTTAACTGCCGCTGGTGCCAGCGGTAGTTAACTGTCGTTGTTTTCGTAACATATTCAAGTCAGATCCTAGCTTCCAACCACTCTTTCATGTCTCTATATCTCTAAAAATTTCAATTTTCACTCTCTCTCTCTCTAAAAAAACTCTACCAAATCATCCAAAAAAAAATTCACTAAATCACAAGTAAGTTATTACTTATGCTATTGTCATAAATTTTACTTAGTATATATGTTTATAATTTTAGTTGTAGTTTAATTTTTAAATTTTGAATTTTTTTTAATATAGTTATGTTGTAGATCTAAAATGCTATTAACAATACTTGTTATAATGGAGATATATTTCTTAAATTTATATTTTTTTCGAATTTTATAAATTTTTTAGGGTTTATTTAGGATTTTTAGGGTAGGGTTTATGTAAAATTTTCACTACAAGTGTTTGATGAAATGTTTGAATGAGTTTTTCAATGATTATTTTTAATTTTTTATTGTCTAGATTTGAAACAATGGTCGGGTGGATCGACATTCATGCACAATTCAATGGCAGAGAACCTCAGAGGTTGAAGGTTTGGTGCCTTGGTGTAATGTTAAGAGGTCTCAAAGATGATCTGAATGAATTCAACCAAGGGGTCAACCCTGGAGACACAAGGAGGGTGGAATACGTTCGGTATAAATGTCCAACGCTCGAAGAGGGGAGAGTATTATTCAGTTGGGTGGAATTAACGAACGATTAAAACGTGATGAGCATGTTTTGGGAGCATAGCATGTTCCAGTGGATCGATATGCGGGTAACGTTGCTGGGATCAATTGAAGATATTATCAACAGTCTGATTCCGCCAGAAGATCGTGATTAGGTAGGGAATGCACCTTCCAACTACAACAATTGTCTTCCTTTGAATGGGGTAATTCAAACTTGTTAAACGACAGGACTCAAACATTCGACCGACATTTCTATTGTTCCATTCAAAAGATTAAATTCTTGTTAGGCCGGTTTAAATGAAGGTATTGAAGTGTCAAAGAATGGACCTCATTCTTTTGTCACTTGAATACCTTCATCTAAACCAATCGTAACAAAAATTTAATCTTTCGAGTAGAACTATAGAAATGTCGAACGAACGCTTGAGTCCTGCTATTTAGCAAATTTGAATTTACCCCATTCAGAGGTAAGACAATTGTTGTAGTTGGAAGGTACGTTCCTGAATGTAATGTAATGTAATGACTCATCTATATAAGTTAGGAACATGTATTATTGAGAATCAGCTATATAAGTTATGATATCGAATTCCTTCGTATAAGATTTAATCAGTCTTTATTAGAATACACAATTTTTATTCGAATTCACGTTAGTTTTAATCATTCTTTATTCGAATACGCAATTTTTAATCGAAATTATTCAAAACGTGATTTTTATTTGAAATTATTCAAAACGCGGTTTTTTATTCAAAATACCATAATGTCAAGCAAAATGTAGCAAAATGTGCGCGACATATAAAAAAAGATCCAAACACAATTAGGCATTGGAAGCTATTACATTCATTCATCTTCCTCATCACACAAGTCAATCGGGTTGCCCGCTACAGTCCCTGGGGCACCTGCTTTTGGTTGAGGACCAAAATAGCATGTCCTCTCGCTCCTTCTCAACCTCGACTGATTGTACACCAGCACCTTCGAATCCTTCTTTTTTACGGAACCATCACATGTGATTCCGTGCCAAGTCATAGGTGATTTTTCTTTCTTCTTGTCATCACCCTCCTTTTTGTTCAACTCAACGTTTCCCTGATTCTAAGACATATCTAGCGATCAAAACCTAAACTAATTGTAACGATTCTACAATAATTCATCAATAATTAAACTAATCCTAAACATTATACCATAATTAATCGTAACAATTCTATCACAAATTCATAACAACAAAAATTCATAACAAACCTAAACTAATTGTAACAATTATACAACAATTCATCATAACCTAAACTAATCCTAAAAATTCTACCATAATTTCCTAACAATTCTACAACATGTCAATCTTATTTGAAATATCCATTAAACCTAAACCTAAACAATTCTAACCTAAACCTAAATTATCATAAAATCAAAATCTAAACCTATCAATTCTAACAACCTAAACTATCATAACATCATAAAATCAATAAAACCTCTATAATCGCAATTTAACAAAAAAAAACTAATAAATCAATCACAAAATAGCAATGTAATAGGATTCCAAAAACTTACTTGATTTTGTGCTTGAAATTGGCTTGGAATGGTTTATGCTTTGTGAAATTCGCACCTATGGAAGCAAAAAACGCAACAATGGAGTTTTAGAAACTCCTATGTCTGTTCTGTTCTTATAATAGAACGCAGCGGCAGTTAACTGTTGTCAGCTTTCTCAACGGTAGTTAACTACCGCTGGGGGATTTTGGGTAATTTTCTTGTGTCATTGTGAAGTTATAAATATCAAAAAAGCAATTTTCTTATGGTATAACATTATGACATAATTTGATTCATACAGCCGACCATACTTAATGGTATAAAGCTTTCTTGTTGCATTATAAAACAAGATATCAAATTAGCATAATTTTTTTTTAGTACAACATTTATATTTCGAGAGGAGGGGAATATATATGATACACATTTTGTATAAAATCCCCTGTGCTTCTACCTAAAAACGAAAAAATCTAGTAGTAATTATTTTTAGTACTTCCTTCTTACATGATTAATTTTCTAAAAACGAAAAAATCTAATAGTAATTATTTTTAGTACTTCCTTCTTACATGATTAATTTTTGAAAATGATGATGTATTAATATTTGTCAATTCTAGAGTGCATAAGTGAGAAAAATCTTATGCTAAACTTGTTTCCATCATTGAATTAATAAGTCTTACCATTGGATCAAATGTGATACGATGTGACTTTTTTTTTTGGTAGTGTTACCATGTGACTTATTTAAAAGAAGCACAAGGTGATTTCTTATCATTGGATCATCAAATCAATAAGTCTTAGCATTGTATTTACTGTGATTTCTTATGCTAGTTCCCTCGTACAGCAAACACAGAGACAATACAATGGTTAATAAACTAATAAAATATGCAAGCAATGATATTTTAATACGGATGACAAAACGAAACCCAACCAATCAACCAGCGGGAAGCCGGGAACAACTATTTCATAGGAATTTCTTATAAAAATATCCTGCTCTCACACAGGAATAAAGGGTCAGACCAGCTGAAGCAGGAAATTTCTTTTCATTTTTGAGAATATACAGTGTATCTTAGCGTTGCCGAAATAATAAACAAGCAAAAATGTAACGCAGCAAAATCTCAACCACCGCTTATAACAATGTTCGATACAACAGACCAAAATGAATGGCTCAGGATCTTCTCTCCAACCTCCTTTCACTAGATCTTCTCTCCTCTGCCTCTCGTCGTTTTTGTTGCCTGTCCGACAACAGTGGTAATTGTATCAACATTTAATTTAATTTAGTAGTAGCTAACAATAACTTGAAAGTTGAAACTATATGACAGAACATTGACAATAAACAAGGAACATGTTAAACTGTAGATTTTGAAATCAAACTGAGGTAAAACAGAAACTTCAGCAAATTCTTCTCCATCTTCTCCATACAAAACAGAATTTGTAAATAATTCAGAAAAGTGAAACTTTTTTTTTTAAAAGAAAAAATTTATTAAAAAAAACTCTAAAAGAAGCACAAGGTGTGCAAGGAATAGATGAAAGATTACAATGGAACAATCACATTGGCCTGAGCCATACAATTACAACATAAATACACCACTGCTACACTAAAAAGCATTCTTTAACATACGACGAGAATCACCCATTCTCAATTCAATACTTCAATATCCCAGAGAAATGAAACTATTTAACTTGTCATGAATGCATTTAGAATATTGCAAGTATTGACAGCTTAAACTTTTGAAAGAGTACATAGCTGACACGACACGCAAATCACACAAACTTGGTTTAGATTCTAGCTTTCTTTAAGTAAATGATAACAGGCAAGACATACTTTGAAATGTCTCAACAAGAACACATGCCAAACCAAACTCAAATCTTAGAAACTGAAAACATGGCCAAAATCAAAAGAGAGATAGAATGCAGAAAGAAGTTCAAGGTTGCTGATCAACTTACGCAAATAGCATGTATCCACTGCCAGCATTAGTAGCAGATAACACTGCTGCATGAGCCCCTGCTGTAGATACAGAATCCTGCCCCACCGAGGGCAGAGGAATTTTCCGATCACCATCCACCTGTCATTCACTAGAATTTAGTAAGCACAATGATGATGAGTGTCACTGAAGTAGTATTTGCATTTATTTAGATAAATACCTTATCCCATTTTGATTTTTTATTCTGTCTACCATCTCGATTAATAGAATCAGCTGTAGGAGGCACCAAATGCAAACCACCTGTAGTTGCAGCAGAACCGCCTATGCAAAAAGCCAACATAAAAGCGACATAAGAATATAACAATATTATATTGAAAATAAAGACTTCTAAAAATAGCTTCAGCACTGAACAAATAAACTAGGTGATTTCTAAACCTGTAACAGGCATGCTGATCCTGGGAGCACCAAGCACAATTCCTGGTTGTGTACCCCCAGAAGTAAAATCGACCTTTTGGTTCTGTGCTTTCTTCTTCTCTTGCTCTTTCCTATCACTTTCTCGCCTCATATCAGCTTCTGCTTTGTTTTAGACAAGGGACAAAAGCAAATGAGGGCAAGTAGTGTAAAAACAACGGCCAAAACAACGCTAACATTAATTAATAATAATAATATTAATAAGAATAATAAAGTAGTTGAGATTGGAAAATTAATTGCAGTTTTCACTTAAAACTAATAAGCAAATTAGTAGATGCATGCAAGGAATGACTAACAAAATTTGTCAAAAAAGAAGGGAGAGGGAGGAAAGCAAAATCCAGAGGCATCATTAATATAGTGCAACAAAATAAAGTCATGATTTCTCTATTTACTGATATTCAAAATAGTAGTCTGGTCAATTATACATACTTCACCAAGCTTATCATAATTACTCTAACACAAGTTTTAGTAAGTCCAGCCTGAATGATAACCTCAAAGTATCTTGAGAACAGGAAAACAAAATTCTAATACTGGCATCGAAAATATGAGGCAGGCAATAATATATACTTTAAATCAGCCTTCAGGTTAGGGGAAAACGCATCTATCAATAGCATAACTCTCAGGGGCAAACAAATATAGATGAACTCGTAAACATGTACAGCACTACAATTAGTATTTGATCTATCGAATAAATTAATTAATTAAGGTTAAAACAAGAACAAATTATATACAAATACCACTAACGCTGAGATAAAAGATGGAGAGAAGAAAAAATCACGGACCTATTTGATCATAAAAGTCACTTGAATCATATCCATGAGGATCAAATACATCTTTACTGAAACAAGACCCTATTTGATCAATATCCTGGTACCTCACAGCATGCAGTAAGAAGTCAGGATTACGGTAGTCCTTCCTGTTGCGAACTTCTGCATTAAAACTTTTTCCTGCCTTCTTATACTCCAGAAATTTATTTATTTTTCTCTGCAATAATCAGTTTAAAGGCTATCATGAAAATTGACAAGGGAAAAAAATTGTGATGTCTAAATGCTAATAAACCACCAAAGCAAAAGATTCAATTTACAAACAAACCCCTACATAGAACATAAATCTTTACTTGATTGCAACAACAATCCAAGCGCTTTCCCATTCCAGTAGATGGGGTCAATTATATGAATTGCACAATGCAATAAATCCTATCATATCACTAGGTATTACGTTTCTGGTACCATGCCTAGGAAAACGAGTTGGATTGTATAAGATCGAAGATTCAAATACTTGGATAACTGGTAATATGTATTGATAAACAAAGCATGTTACAAGAAAAAGAAAAACTTATAGAACAATGCCTCCCTTCTTCAGAGAAGTATTCTCGGTGACCTGACTGACTCTCTATAGTATAATTCTTGAATTGATCTCTCTCTTCCCCCTCTTGTTCCTTGTATAACTAACTTACTCACCATTAGACATTGATTTTCCTCCTACCTACCTCTCCTAGTTCAGCTCCTTAGTATTCTTTATCTGCATAATAAATACTTCCAAGTAGAACCATGTGCAGAATGTTGATGGTACTGAACTAGCAGAGGTAGGAGAAAAATAAGTGTTTAATGGTGGGTAAGTTAGTTATACAATAAAGGGGCAACCCGGTGCACTAAAGCTCCTGCATACACAGGGTCCAGGAAGGGGTCCCACCATTCGGTGTATTGTACGCAGCCTTACCCTGTTTTTTACACAAGAGGCTGTTTCCAGGACTTGAACCCGTGACCTTCCAGTCACATGACAACAACTTTACCAGTTGCGCCAAGGTTACCCCTCAAGTTAGTTATACAATAATCTACATAATGTGGACCGCTTCAAAGTTTCAACACAATAAAACTTGGCCTGGTTATTGAACAATGGTAGTAGAACCTTGTTTTCCTTTCTTCCCCTTTTGCTAAAAATCGGAAAGAGCTGACAGAAACAAACAGTAATATCTTATATTTCAATGATAAAATAATGCACAAATTTTATTTATCAAGTGGTGCACTAACTCCAGTTTTTACATTGGGCACCAAGACATCCCCATTCTCAGCATTAGAAAATGGATATTTGCTGCAACATTTTCCACCGATCTTTTTACTCGGTGAAAAATAAACATTGGGATTCTAGTATTCTACTATCAGGGTAAAGTAAAACAACAGAGGTAAGCAGATTAGCGTAATTAGTAATTACTGTTAAAAATACTACAGATCTTCATTTCAAATGTTAATCTTATATTTCAGTTTAGGCCCAAAACAAAGGCAATATAAACCACTCTAATGTGAAAATTACAGATTTAAATCCAGATTATTGGTTACTGAAACAGATCATTTCAACTAGCGACGCACATTATAAAAGTACCTATCTCCATGAAATGCATAGATGCTGACCAGCAAAGAAAGGTAATTAGATAAAAAAAAAAGTTCAACACAACCTTCTAATTGCCAAAGTTTCTTTTTTATCAAATTCATTGGCAATAAAGAATATTGAATGCTTGATCAGGACTAAATCAAACCAGTTTAACTCGGCAATTGCATTGTTCTTTAAAATATATCCAAATGTCATTCATCAACTATAGTTATTAGACCATTAAAGAGGACTTACTTGTAGCTCCTCTGAGCATTTAACTTTGGGTGGAGGAGGAAGAAATTTATCCAATGGATCTTCAGATTTATGCTCATCTTGATCTGCTTCTCCAAGCTCTGCATCATCAGGTCTAATCACATCGTCATTATTCACGGTATCAGATTTCAATGTCTCTGAAAATTGGGGAGTGTTAGCTTGATTGTTAGGTGTCAAAACTTGTGCTGTTCCTGATGGTGTTCTATCTAGCAAATCGCCTGCAGAAAAAATTTACGTTGGGAAGTAAAATAAACATAAACAATTTACCTAAGATCCCGTTTGTTACAATTTTTTTGTGAAAAAAATCACTTTTTCTAAACAAAACAATGGCCTTTGGAAGTCCATATATTTGTCACAAATTAAAAAGAGTAAATTTGTAGTAATGAAATTGAACAAATACATCAAAGCAATTGCAGCTTCTGAAAATTGAACTTACCATTGGTTACATGATGTTGGTCCCCAAACATAACTCTACCACTACCATCTATCTCTCCCTCCTGCAACAAAAACCAACTAACACCCATTACCTTTCATTGTATAATCTAACTAAACCTATGTTTGGTTCCACATTCAGAGCAACCATAAATGATTCAAGAGGTGTAAAATTGATTTTGACATGTATGGCTGCTCTCAAGTACAATTGATAGTGCCTCCAAAATTGATTCTAACTTGAAGCTAGAATTTTTAGCTTAAATTTATAGCTCAACTCTCCAAACATATATCATTTCATACTAACTTACTTTTAAGTAAAATCAATTAATTCAAAATCAATTTTTATCACAGCAGAATCAAAGAGAATGCTCAATGAGAAAGGAAGAAAAAAAAAACTACCTCAGGTTCAGGTGACATTGCTACTTCATCGTGACCATAATCAACTATTGTAAGCGTGGCACTCTTACTAATCTTCAATTCCACCCGTTGTTGCTCTTGCACCGGCGAAAACAATCTATTCGGAGTAAAACCCTCTCCGGTAACTTCGTTTCCGGAATCAGCAACGGTCATTTTATCCGTATCTGCAGTCAAATCTTCCTCCGCAGCGTGTTCAGCGGCGGCGTCATCTTGATCCTCCTGGTGATTCACGTCTTCTTCTTCTTCGGCGTCTTCCATATCGTCGTCGCTGTTGTCGTTGTACATGGATAACAAAGCGATTCCTTCCGATTGTTTCTTCTTTGATGCCATTGAAGGGGCTAGGGTTTTGAAATTGTTGAATAGGGTTTTCAAGAAGAGATGAAATTCGGAGAAGGATAAGTGTTAATGTTTAACGATTGAGGAAAATTAGTTATGGATTTTGGAGAGAATGAAAATAGGAGAAAACGCAGGAAAATTTGATTTGGAGGTGAAAACGCAAACTTGAAGCAGGAAAAGAATGAAGACGGAAGAAGAACGATGTGAAAAAGGGAGAGAGAGAAAAATAACGAACTAAACATATGGTCTTCTCTTTCAAAAAAAATAATAAAAATCCTTTTTTTTGAGGGGATTTTTTTTGGTTACATGAGAAAGGAGAAAGAAAAAAAAAAATACGTCTTAATAAAGGACACTCGCATAGTAAAGTTGAGGATAGACATGATAATAGTTGATGTACCATCACAAGAGACTTTGAATAATTAACACCTAGTTTTGCAAGGATATCCGTGCAAGAGTTTCCTTCTCGAAAAATATGATGAATGGAAATATCTCACTCCTTATCTAAATACATCCGAATTTGTTCCAAGAGGTTCGCATAGTGATGAAGTCTCGACACTTCCTTCGACACTAAGTGCACTACATGAAGAGAGTCTTGTAAATATCTATAATTTGTTTTTAATCCCATAACATTTTTAGAGACAAAATATTCTCAAGAAAAATTTTACAAATGTTGATGCAAAATCATACAGAGACTAAAAAAGTTGACCGGAAATTATACAAGAATTAAAAAATGTGATTTTTTTATATGAATTAAAAATGAAAAATGTTAGTATGATAAAATTAAAGTGGTTGAAATATTTATGTCTCTAGATATGTAAACGTTCGATCAAATCATTTATTTTTTAAATGATAAAATAACATGTCAATGTTAGTTTTTCTCCATAGCAAGACTTGAACGTAGACGCTTAGATCATTTATTTTTTGAATGGTAAAGTAGCATGTTAAATGTTATGTTAGTATTTTCTTTTTGACAAGACTTGAACCATGTATCTCCAACTCCTTAACCCTTAACTCAAATCATGTGAGCTACACAACTCTCCGCTTAAATAATTGATTGAATAATTGGTCTTTTAATATGAACCAATTGAATACCGCAACAAGATAGAAAATTAAACAACACCGTAAAAGACGACGAACAACACAGTGTCGCTCTAAAACAAAAAGAACTTAGATCTATTTTAATATCTCTTCGAATTAAATAGAGTGACGAATATGAAGAGGGTGGCTCTGGTTAAAAAATTGACTCATAACCTCTCCCTCGATAAATAGAATAAAAGAGGAAACCTAAAGAGAATTCTAATGTCGGTTTGTTGGAGAGGGAGAAGCTAGAGATGGAGTATATGTTCGTCCTCAATTTTGCTCAATTTATTTATTCGAATTTTATAATTTAAAATGTGGTTGACGTTTTAGGAATTATAAATTTAATTCCCAGGGGTTATGGGTTATGGCCTATGGGTAATTACCAAGCTGGGGAAAGCAAGAAGAGTCTAGAAGGGTTGGAACGAGAGAGAGAAGGGTGGAGTATTGTATTATATTTGATTTTTAAATTGAATATTTAAGTGATTAACTAATTAAAATAAAAATATATTCATTAATCTGTTAAAAATATATTCATTAATTTGTTACCATATTATAAAAGATAAATAATTCAATTACTAAAAATAATAAATTTATGTTGGAAGAAATGTTATTTAACATAGGGACAATATTGTACTTTTGCAAAAAAGTTACACTTCTCTCTTCTCTATTTCTTCTCTTTTTCTCTCGTATCAAACAATCTATTAAATCTACTATATTTCTCACTTTTTTCTCTCTTTACAAACTCTCTCTTAACTATTTCTTTCTTTACAATTTCTCTTCTAAACCAAACGCACCCTAAAAAAAAATATATTGTGTTTAAAAACTTGTTTATGAGAAGGGCTTTGTTTTCCCGTTCATGCTACTCGTTTAGTCAAATATTGACCTATAAACAGTTTGTTTAAATAGATGTCTGTGACGTACGAAGATTCCCATCTTAGTCAAGTGTATATGCCTTGTAGTCAAGTGTATATGCTTTGTATGCAAGTCTTGTTTTACTTTATTTGTTGAAATTGAGTCATAGCCCGATAAAATTTGTAGCGGATGATCATAGGTTTCTCAAACCATATTCATCTCTTTGTAAGTTGCAAAAAAATAGAAGGGTTTTGCTAGAACTTTGTAAGTTAAAAAAAAAAATAGATCAATTAAATGAAAGGTTTTGTCAGAAGACACATTTTATGAATGTTTCTTTTAACAAATTATTCTATGAGCATTTGCTAAAAGACACCTTCATGGATGACTTCTAGCAAAACCCTTAAATGAACAGATAAAAATAAAAAAATTATATAGATTTTACATACATTTAATCTCTTATGTATATAGAATGACAACTACCAATTTGTTGGGAGTATTAATTTTATTTTTGAGGAAAGGAGTATTAATTTTATTGTTGGGTGTAACATTAATTATTTTTTGACAAAATATTAATAATTTTTTGCTGTGTTATGTACAATTGTGAGTTACAAGGTGTTAGTAAAATACGATAAAATTACACGTATAAAAAAATAATTGATCGCATCTAATCCATACAATTTAAATAAAAAAAATAAGTTTTTTTTAGGCAAAAAAGTTTATTTTATCGTATATTATCTTGTTCATTGCTAATAAATTGATTTATATTAAATGGGGATATTTTAGATATATTATTAAATAGAAGAAAAGTATGCAAGGTCTGAAGTTCAAACTCTGGCCACCACAAAAAAAAATAGAAGAGAAGTCTTTGTAATTTATTTTATATATTCTAAATTCGGAGTTCAAACACCGGCCACTACAAAAAAAAATAGAAGAGGAGTTTTGTAATTTATTTTATATATTCTAAAATGTATGAAGTAAATTTTACTTATAAATTATAATTCACCCGGAGGCTAGAGGTTGCAAGTCTTGGTAAACATTTACTTTAAAAAAAAAAGTTTCTTTGTAAACATGTTGAACATAATAAATATATAAACACCCAGTACCCAGAAAATATACACACACAACCTAGTACTGAAGGAAAGCATATATAATTAAGGAAAATTATAAATCATACCTAAGCTATATATTCTAATTTGCAGAGAATTCCAACTTCAATATAACTATAGAGATAATATTCACCCAAAAAAAAAAGACTAGATAGAGATATTCCTACTTGCATGCTCATAGTCATTCAGACCTAAGCTAGTAGGCCATATATGTAGGTTCAAACAGTTTTTCACTCACGTGATTTTTTTTTTTATGAGTATAGGATAGGATATGGATTACTTACTTACTTATGTGATAGTATATTAATCACTTTTCAATGTAATACTATCAATTTTTTTTCTTTCAATTATAACTTTAATTAATAGGCATTCAATTTTTTTTTCCTTCTCTCTTTCACTTATATGTTTTTACTTAATATGTGTAAAATGAACAAAAGACTCCGCATCCACTCTTACTATTTTGGAAAGGAGGATGATAGAAAGTAGAGTTAGGTTAGGAAACTCTATCTAATCCAATATGGCTGACGTTAAATTTCAATGCAAAATAAATTAGATTGTGCATTTTTCAAAACATAATCTCCCTGCATCGACACATGTTAAAGATGTAACAAAAGGTTAGTTGTGCATCTTAATTAGTCGACACAAACTCTCATAAGGTTAGCTTGCTAGATAGAAGACTCTGTAGACGCTAAAAAAAACTCTCTAGAAATGTTAAGATCCATGTTGAGATAGGTAAAATAGTAGTGGTAACCATCACAAATTTAGGCAAACTACTACCCTTTAGATTTAATATTATTATGGTGTCACCGTGATTTTATCGAACACACGATTCATCAAACATACACTCAATTTTTGAAAATCAATTTGGAAAAAAAAAAACAAGAAGGCTAATACATTTTTTAAAAAAATTGGGTGGGTGAGTGGGGATGTGTGGATATTCGAAAAAATGATTGAATTAAATGTAATACTGTGTGACTTGATAAGAAGAAAGGGTGATCGGAAATTCAGAGGATTAAAGAGTTTAATATGAGGTTGTTATTAGGAAAGTGGTACTGGAGGTTGCAAGAGGAGTGATTGAGTCTTTGGTTTAAAGTCTTAGTTGCATGTTATACGGAGAAGGGTGGAAGGGTGAAGGAGGGAGGCATGTTATGCTCTAGATGGTGGAGAGACATTACATATATTAATAGAAGAGTAGGAATGGGGATAGACTGTTGGTTTAATGATAATCTGGTGTTGGTGGTTGGAGATGGGACAAGCAATTTTTTTGGTTGGATCAATGGCTAGATAGTGGTGTTCTGTGTGACAGCAGGTTTACGAGGCTATTTGACTTAGCGGATGACAAGTATGTTACGGTAGCAGAGATGTGTTCTTTAGACTAGGGTGCAGAGGAGGATGGGTGTGCAAGTGGCAGAGGAGGTTGTTTGTTTAGGATGAGGAGCAGGTGAGGGAGTGTAGTATCTTATTGTTTAACTTTTTTTGTGTGGATGACATTTGGAAATGGAAACTAGATCTGGGTAGAGGGTACTCGGTACATGACATTTATCAAATAATGTCCACGAAAATGTCAAGGGATATATCTTTCCTCTATGATATTGTTTGGACAAAAGTGGTACATTGAAGGTTTCATTGTTTGCGTGGAGGCTGCTTCAAAATGATTTATCAACAAAATATAATTTGATTCAACGTGTATGTATTAAGGTTAATTCAAATTTTTGTACAAGTGAGTGTTGGCAGAAGGAAAACGCGAATCATCTTTTTGTGGATTGTGACTTGTTTAAATGCATATGGCCTCTTATTCACCAATGGTTGGGCATCTGCTTAGCAGTTAGGTTGCACATAGTAAATCACTTTCAACACTTGCACATTTAGGAAGTGGTTCTAGAAAGAGTCGCGTTCATATGGTTGGCTAGTGTTTGAGTATTATGGTAGGAGCGAAACAATCATGTTTTTCAGCAGAAAGGAAATGTTTATTCAAGAAGTAGTCGATAAAGTCAAACTATTCTCTTTCTTGTGTAACCTTAATTCTACCATACTTGAAGTCCTAGCCTAGTACTCATTTTGTTGGTTTGGAGTTCTTTCTGTTTAATACATTCATTTTGGTTTCTTAAAAATAGACACTAATGCAAATCCATATCATTTATTTCAGTGTTACATTTCACATATCAATACATCCATATATCCATACACTAAATCTTACTAGAAAGCAATATAAAAAGAAGAAGACAAATGCCCATATCATTTATTACAATACAAGGTAAAACTTAAGAACTAATGGTGCTCTCTTCGCCAGATCTTGCCTATATATTGCTTGACGTTGACATGTTAAGCCCAACTAAGAACTACTTCATCCGGTCTCAAATATAAGAAAAGATTCTTCTTTTAGGTTCATTGAATAATTAATGTATCTGTTTTACAATGTAGACCAAATACACTAACTACTCAATGAACCTAAAAAAAGAATCTTTTCTTATATTTGAGATCGGAGAGAATAAGAATCTAATAATCCTCCCTAAAAAAAAAATCTAATCAATCCTAGTTTTTTTTTCCGAGAATTCTCTATCAAGTTGATAGAATCATGCTAAAAATTAAATCCCGTAAAACTAAAAAAAAAGTGGATAGAAAGAAATTGACACGGGTATTTTGAAAAGGTGAATGCATCATTCTTGGTGAAAACGGTGGGAAGCTGAAAAGCTATGACAACAATTAAAGACCAAACCAAGTTTGCGGTTTGTCTTTTATTATCTTAATTTTTTACCATCACTGCCGGCAAGCAACTTCTAAGTTTCCATGCCCCATGAGAATCGATTTGTAGACCTGCAAAATCATCTTCTCATCATACTCTTTAGGTGGGGCTCTTTTAAAACCAGGATCACCTATGAATCCTGCCGGTAGAGCCCCACCAAATCCAGAAGCCGAGCCACTCACGGTCATAACCCGTGAGTTGGCCAAACCTAACATCATGTTTACATATGCATCTCTTGCCCTAAGCAACATCTTCTTAGGTGAAGGGATTCTGATTCTGTTGATTCGGATCTTAGGTGATAGCTTGATCTTCCACCTCCAAAATCGACCTTTTCGGGTTTGAGTGCTTCCAAGTTCAACTTTGCTTGTTCTTCTTCTTCGGCCTGATCCATTTATTCTTTTGTATCCCTTTCTTTGCCAATACTCCTTTAAACCCTTGTATGCACTAGCAGTGATTCCTTCCATATTTTTCTTTGATACCTTATTTGATCTTGTTTATTCTTTGGCTCAATATATGATATAGAAATAAGAAAATGGGGAAAGAAGGGGTGGGTGAGAGAGTGAATGAAAATGCAAGAAAGATAAATTAGTTAGGTACATGCAGACAGAGGATTAACACATGGGCATGGAAGCTAGCTATCTGCTCTGGCTGATAATATATGGTTATTTGATTAATTTAATAATGTTTAGATATGTTAATTAATTCATGTTGACATAAAGAAAATAGTTTGGGTAGCACCGAAGGTGTGAGGTGGGGGTGGTACAATAAATGCGACAAGTACGTAGGTTGATGCATTTAATAACAACGGGTGTCATTTTCCTTCTTGCAATTGATATATTAGATCAGATCAGATAAAGGTCGCATGAACCATGGTTATTCACATCACACGGCAAGTTTTCTCTACGTTTCCTCAAAACTAAACTAAACCGTATCAAAACAATAAATTTAAGGATTTTGCTAACGAGTATCTTAAGAACACTCTTTAAAGATACTCAATTAAGAAATTAATCATTGGAAATACTTAATATTTTAATTTTCGATGCATTGAATGCACAAATTTCTATTAAAACTTACTATTTAAAATGTCCTTAGAACACTCGTTATCATTTTCCTAATTTTAATAATAGATTAAAACAACTTCATAGCCAATACATAATACTATAATTCAAAGTACAATAACTAAATAAATAGGACCATAACCAACACATTAATCAAAGAGGTTAAAAACAAGTACGAAACATAACAAACTTTTTTTGTTCGAAGGAAAAACATAAATTTGATTACGTATGATTTATGGTTAAATATATTTTTAATTCTTACAAATATTCAGAATTTTGTATTTAATCATTTTAAAATAAAATCACATTTTTCTTTAGGGAGCAAAATTGCTGATGGAAAATTTTACTCCTTACTGATGAGACCCATTCACAATTGTTTCTTGAGCTGCATTATAATTACCACCCAAATTTAGTTCTTGCACATCATCCACAACAACACTATCACCCACATTTGATTCTTTAACATCATCTGCAACAACAATAGAATGAAGTTGTAGTGCATTTTAACAACTAGTTTTTTTATCATCCAATTTCACATTTTTTTTAGAATTAATTTTTACTCTCATCCTATTTTGAGATCATTTTTTGCTCATGTAGCCTATATTCAATTGATAAAATGTGTCAGAGTTTATGGTCACAAATATCTATATCATAAAAAATGGTTAGAAAAGATAATAAGCCTAATAAGAGAAATGACTCGAAAATAAGATAAAGAAAAGTTTGGCAAAATCAGGCTCCTCTCAAAGTCTCTATTTTTGTTTGGCGGTTTTTGAGAGATCGTTTACCTACGAAAGCAAATTTGGCAAACCGTGGCATCATTCCTATGGAGGGGCGGTTGTGTGTCACTAAATGTTAGACAAAGTAAAATCATCTTCTCTGTGGTGGTTAAAAGCTAGTAATGTTGTTTTTAACTCTGGTACTCATAATTGGTGGTCGAGCTCGCTGTTATGTATGGACATCGACTGACAACTTTGTATTCTTGACAGGACCTTGTTCTTTCCGTGATTGTTTAGCACACCTTGTGCTGCAACAATTACGTTTTTGGTAGTAATATATTTTATTTTGACTTGTTTAAAAAAAAGATAAAGGAAAGTTTTCAAAATGGAAAAACTAAAATTTCATTTAAAAGAAAATCAGGGAATCAAAAGAATATATTACTGTAGTTTTTTTTTAAAATTGAGAGTCTTCCTACTTCCCAATCGTAATTTTTTTTCCTTCCATCGTTATCTATATCTATGCATTGTAGTAAATGTGTACAGTCCTACTGTACTTTTATGGACCAATAATAAATTCCCTAAAAAAAAAGGACCAATAATAAATTCCCTCAAAAAGAAATGGACCAATAATAGTATAATACATCACACATTAATCAAGAAAGTTAATTAATATATTATTTAATTTTCTTGAGGTAATCAAGCGCGTATTTGTAGTACTATTATTTAGGGTCAAATATATTTTTATTCTCTATAAATATGTCAAATTTTTGTTTTAATATCTTTAGTTTTTTTAGTCCCTCAAAAAAATTTCATCTTCATTTTTCGTCCTTTATTTTAATTAAACTCATATGTATAATTCATATTTTCTTGTGTCAAAAAAAATTCATATTTTCTTAATAAAATTATGCATGAAAGTTTATAATATTATAAGAATTTGTCCCAAAAAAATTACAATTTTTTAACAAAACATGAATTAAATATGATTTTATATATTTTGACGGTTAAAAATTCATATTTAATTCAAATTTTGTTGAAAAATTCTAATTTTTTTTTAGAAGAGATGTTTACAATATTCTACACAATTTCGTTAAAACATAAAAATGTTATACATGATTTGAATTTAAAATGGGGATCAAAAGTGGCGATTGAATTTTTTTTTAGGGATTAAAAGTTAAAGAATTTTTTCAGAGAGGCTAAAATGAAAAATTAATATATTTGAAGGGACCAGAAACATATTTAACTCAATTATTTAATTTGAAATATTAAGGGCAGATTAGTATAGAAAAAATAAAAATTATGTATTGAAAATTGTATCAGTTTATTTGTTAAAAGGTTGAAAATTAGTTTTCTTAATAAATACTTATTATTTATGGATTCCTCAAAATGTGCTCTTAGAACATATGTTAACACGGCCTTTGTTTAAATTACCACTTTTTCATCTAATTTTCTATTGCAACTTATGAGACATCAAATATATAGTGTGGATTATAATTTTCTATTGCAACTTATGAGACATCAAATATATAGTGTGGATTATAATTTTCTATTGCCACTTTTTATGATAATTTGTTTGTGAGAAAGAGGAGGATGTTATTAATTATTTTGACAATAATTAAGAATTTAACTTTTGACAATAATTAAGCATTTTCCCTCAAAAGACAGTAATTATGTATTTAACTATTTTGTATTTAAATTACTTGTTATTTAATTTGTGGATTCCACACCGTCAAACAAAGTCTCTATCATTTTCTCTTGATCTTTCTTTTCCAATCGATGTCACATAACTAATTTCTCAAGCCAATTTATTGAAAAAGACGTTCTCTTCCACAAAGACAAATTATTTGCAAAACAAAATAGGAACAAAATATTTAAATAATTTATAGGGATTAGTTAAAAAAAATAGAAAATTAACAAAACCTTTGATCATCTTCCTTCAAAAACAAAACCTTTGATCATCTCTCGAATAAATTAGTTGGGTTATTACGAAAAATAAGTTTGATATCAAATTCCAACATCAGTTTGGATGATTAACACAGTTTAAATATGTGGTTAATTAGTAAATGATTAATTTACACTATATATAAAGATAACACATAATTTTGAGCTGACCTTTTCACTTTTAATCATACCTCTAAGCAAATTTGTAAATAAAAAATGTTATATTTTGTGTCATTCAAAAAGATAATAATTTATATTATATTTGCTATATTGTTGGTATCATTGAAAAAGATAAATATAGGTTTTTTAATAAGATAAATATAGTTTGTTACAATATAAAAGTGCATAATATTTATACCAATAATTTGAATCAAAATCAAAATTTTCTAAAAACTATTATTCATAATTTATACGCATTAGAACAATAAAAAAATGTATGTCTAAATGCTAGTGAGTATATAAAGGTGTTGTAACTATTAATCACACAATTAGTAACAAGTCTCAAATATAAGAAAAAAAAAGGGTCAAACAAAATTGATTTATCAAGTTTAAAATCTAAACACGGCATTGTGTAACTTTTTCTTACTTATATTTGATATTGGATGGAGTAATTTTCAAGGGTTGAATAGATTATTAGTGAATTGTGACGTCCTGTTATATTCATTAACTATTGATTGAACATAAATAATAGGCTTAATAGCAATTTTGGCACCTTAAGTATCAGAAAGTTGCGATTTTGGCCCCCTAACAAAACAAAATACAATTCAGACTCCTAAGTATTGCCCCTTTTGCAATTTTGGCCCCCCATGTCAATTTTGACCAAGTCAATGCTGACGTGGTCGCCACGTGTAATTATTTTATTTTTATTTTTTTAATTATTAAAAAATTATTTTTTAATTAAAAAAATTAAATAAAAAATAAAAAAATTACACACCTGGCGTCCACGTAAGTGTTGACTTGGTCAAAATTGGTCTGGGAGGCCAAAACTGCCAAAGAGGCAATACTTAAGGGGCTGGATTGTATTTTATTTTGTTAGGGGGCCAAAATTGCAACTTCCTAATACTTAGGGGGCCAAAACTGCTATTAAGTCTAAATAATAATATATTTGTTTGAACAATGTTAGCCATCCAATTTGATCTCAAATTCTTTTTTTCTTATTCAATCACCCGGTCCCTTAACTTAATTGATTGTCTTAATTTGGTTCCCTAACTATAATTTGTTCCAATTTGGTCCCTTATGTTTTGCTCTGTTACTAGTTTTAGGCCCCGTTTGGATAAACAGCTTATATAGATGCTTATAGCATTAGAGCTCATAACATTAGAGCTTACATCATAAGCTCTTATACTTGATAAGCTATTTATGTTTGGATATGTACACTAAAAAGTACTTACATAAATTGAAGTGTTTGGATGTAACATTACATAAGCAATTATTGAAATTTTAAATATTTTTAATTTAACAAAAAAAATCAAAGAATCGAACCACAATTATTAAGATTTTTTTTAATAAAATTAATCAAGATGTAAAAAACAATATTATAAT
>Ga0228711_1001144_pt1 | contig 37846 bp, 20 predicted proteins | sample MedpolnodulmetaG_2_FD_177996 | JGI IMG/M metagenome (GOLD analysis project Ga0228711, IMG submission 177996) | Root nodule microbial communities from Medicago polymorpha collected in Santa Monica, California, United States - brown nodules | ecosystem: Host-associated > Plants > Roots > Nodule...
AAATTTTATAAAATTTATAAAAAAAAAAAAAAAAACCTTTCATGAAACGACTAACTATGATTCTTACACTATATAATATTACAATTTATTTATGAATCAAAATTATATCAGCACTGTTAATTCTTATTTACATGCAAATATTTTGTTTTGTCTAAAACTAGTGTTATGAAACGGTCGACGTTTGAATGCACGTCGTCCATAATCTACATGACACATGATCACAAATTAATATTACATGTATTATAGCCGACGATAGGCCACATACTACACGACGTGCACATGACACATACACAAAACCTAGCACAATAAAACATACAAATTTCTATAGAATATTCTTGTATCAATTCTCATATTGCAAACATGTAATCCAGCAATATTTTTCTCCTAGAACAGATTTTTTTTCTTCTTTCGTAATGACCTTTTCCCTCATTATCCAAGTGTAATGAACAATAAAATCAACAAAAGCCTAGATGGTAGGATACACCAAAAGTATTTGACCTATTGACCAACGACTTTGAATAGTAAAAGCAACGGTAACAGTAACGATAACAATAACGGTAACTGACACTTTACAAAATTTATTTTATAAATACTTCACCATCATTCATAATTTTCACATCATTATCAGAATATTTATCAATACTTTCAAAATGGCAAAATGTTTTTCTTTTATTTGCATCAATCTACTTGTCATTGTTTTGTTCCTCATTCGTATTATCAATATTGAAGAATCAAGAATATATTATGTAGGAATAATTATATTCCGAAAGTTATAAATTTCTAGGGTAAGTTCTTGCACCAATACTTCTGGGATAACAATTACATTTTATAACATTGCTCATATTATCACAAACTAAAACTATGAAAGTTATAAATTTTTTAGACGAAATCTTGCACCAATATATTTGGAGGTGAAGGTATTTTGAAAATTAAATGATATGAACTCTAGGTTTGAAATAGTTTTAGTAATTAAGTTTAAATGAAAATTTGAACATCTTACCATTAACACCACCTTTTTTGGCATGCACACCCGCATGATGTAACCTGAATTGGGCTAGGCCCAATCTCCCTCATTAAACCCGGCCACTCCTCTCCCCTCACCGCCGCCGCCACCACCTTTTCCCCTCCCGAACCACCGCCGTAATCAGCCTTCTCTATCATTTTATCGGAACAGAATCACAAAAAGTGCATATCGAGTCATCTCTTGAAGTAGTTTTCCGAGCAACCTACGGTTGGTTCATCGACCGAACCTATGTACTTTTATTATTACTTCTTCTCGACAAAATCCCTGGAAGAGTCGCACCAAAAGGGTATCCAATTTTCTTTTTCATTTTTCTTTCAATTGACAGTTTTGCATGTCTTAGATTTTTTGATTTATTTATATTATCTTTTTGCAAAATCTTGTGTTCCATGTTTCTTATTGACTTTTCAAAATTAAATAATTTACATTTTAGTTGTCTTTTAAATTGATTTGGTATCAGCATTAAGTGGCAAATGGGATTATCCCCTATAGGAAAAAAAAATTGGTTTGGTCCCTCACTTGAAACTAATGTATTTATTAATACTTATCAAATTGATTAATATCATTGGACCGATAATGCTGGTGGAATGCCTCCAGAAACATATTTGGTGCAAGATCATGGTCTTAGAAGTATATTGAAATTGGAAAAAACGTAATACACAGAACCAACATATTCAGAGAATTGATAGTACTTAATAATTATATATGAATCTTGAAATAAGTTAATGAAGTAGTAAATATTTTTTTAATCACAATGATCATGAAGTATTGATAGATGTTCTTGCCATGCCCAAGAGTTTTTTTTTGACCTGGACAGTTTAAGTGAAGTACTTTCATAAGACAACAATCACGTTTTGTTATTTTCAATTATTCTGAGCTAAAAATATTTACAAATCTTGCCATCTAAATTGTCTTTTGTGAAACTTTTGTAACTCCTTTATACACTTGTAGCTACTGTATGTGTGAATATTTTGTCATGAGCTGTAATCTAGTGTGTAGCTACTTAAAAGGAGAGGTTAATTGAAAAATGTATGAAAGATTGTAGCATGACAGAGATGAGTGAATGTGATGGCAAGGCAAGGCTCTTTAAATACTACTTAAAGAGAAAGGGCCTTGGCGAGCAAGAAAGGGTCTTGGAGCGTGAGAGAGAGAGAAAGAGCCTTCGAAAGAAAAAATATGTCCAGTCCAGCTGGAAAGTGTTTTTCTTTGTTGAGAAGCAACCGATGCAAATGTGCACATCCCCACATTTTTAGGCTTTCTTGTTTTTTTTTTTACAATGTCTACATTAAGACATGATTCTGACAATACAATTGCATAGACTTCAAATGGAGATGAACAGGATAAATTGGCCAAAAATGGCTATTATCTTTTGTAAGATTTATTGATTATTGATTACCATAACTACGGTTCAAACTGGTATTAAAAGCAAAAAGAAAATGATGTAAAATGTTATTACAGCGGTTAAAAATGTCATTACACAAAAATAATAACCACCATTTTATTCAACATTTACTGTGGCGGTTATTCTTAAAGTGACATTTTTAATTTTGTGGTAGCCAAAATTCTGAAAGTTTAGAAAACGTCATTTTGATTTTATACTGGCGGTTCAAACCGCCTTAATTTGTAAAATTTAGCCGTTGTAGTGGTAAAATTAAAAATTATACAATTATATAAGAAAACTCTAAAAATATAAAAAATTTAATAACAGTAAATCATTATTACAAGTATGAATGTATAATTATTTGTGTAAGTACCAATTACAGTTGGCAGAGATGGTGGACTTTCTGCTCATACATGTTGTGACTTAGGTTAAAGTTTAGAGTTTTACCATCGTTAGATTATATGCAACGACATTATATAATATTTTTTGTTAGCTATGGTATTACACAAGGGCATATCCTCCCAAAAAATTTCATAAAAAATCAGTTGTCATGACCTAGCTCAGTTGATAAGGACATTGCATAATTTATGTAGGGATTGGGGTTCGAACTTCAGACACCCACTTCACATTTAATTGTGTGAGTTCTAGCCACTAGGCTACTAGACGAAAGAAAAAATATGTGTACTAATGTTGTGTATGTACACACACACACATATATATGGGGCTCCTAACTTACACCGACCTAAAAACACTAAGGTGCAATAGCAAGCTACACCCACTTGTTTTTTACCAAAAAGTGCAGTTGTCACTATTCAAACCAATTTTAAATTGAAGGGTAATTTTGTCAATTTCAATTCTAAAAAAAACCAAGAAAACGCCTTTTAACAATTTCCTACTTCTACGCTTCTGATCTGTGGCCATATACACTGATTTTGTTTTATTTTTATCAAATAAGCTACTGAAGCTTTTATTCTTTAATAAACTTGTGCAAACAAAATAGATTCAAGTTTTTGCAGCAAAAACCAAAAAAATATCAACCGAATCTTTTTTTTTACAAAATCAACTGAATCTTTTTTAATAGACGCTAAAGAGAAAAAAAAACAAGATCCTGAAGAAAAAAGAAATAAAAGAAATTGGCACGCTTAAGGTACAAAACATGTAACAGGGACAAACTTTTAAGAAAACTGGAATGATAAAGGTGGGTGTAAATTAGTGAGGTGGATGTAAACAATTTGATAAAATATATAAAAATCAGTGTAAATAATCAAGTGGGTGTAGCTTACTAACTTGCACCATAAGACCGTTTGTTTCATAGAATCAAAATGTATTCCCAGGATTAACTTTCCTGGGATTATATTAGTGGAAGTTTTATTCCTAAGAAAGTTTGACAAAGGTGTTTGGATGTTGATTTGAATTCCCAGGAACAGTATTTTAAGGAAATGGTGTAATTATTAAAATACCCTTAATAAATAGACTAAACGTGTGCTCATTTTTTAAGGATTATTTTTTCCTGGGATTATTAATGTGTTTGACAATTTTAGTTTATCATACATCAATTCATCCATGTCTACTTTTATTAAGAAATCAAAATCACATGAGTTTTATTGTTCGAATACCTTGAGTAAAAAAATAAATAAATGCACCACTTATCAAGATTTATTCAAGTGTTTATGCTTATGAAAGAAAGTTTTGAACTGAAGAAATAAAAAAAAAAACGTGGCACATAAATTGGGTGTAGAGATGTGCTGGTAGTGGTGTGGTTGACAGTTACTTAAGGGTTTTAATGAATTTCTGAGAAACAAATTGTGCCAACTGCTGGGAATAAAACATTCCCATCCTTTTATGCTGGGAATAAAAAGAGATTAATATTGTAGAAAAAAAGTTACCGGAAATGTTTTATTCCTTGGAACTTTTATGTGTGCATGTGTACCGAACATGGGAATAAATTATTCCCATCTTAGATTCCTGGGAATTTAATTTATAGAGGTGAAACAAACGCGTTTTTAGGTGGGTGTAAGTTAACAACCCCCATATATATATAAAGTCATGTAACTGTGATTTTCGAGCTTACATTAATACTGTTATTACTGTTATTATTTTCAAAATCAACAGATCATGCAGATATTGGTTATCCACATTCTTAATAATTTTTAAAACATTAATCACCACTGCTCAATCTCGCATGGTTTGAAGCTAAATTGTCATAATTCCTATCCAAGTTGACTTGGAAAATATTAGGCTCGACAAAGAAGAAACAATATATGTAGTGGAGTATTTATAGAGTCATGTAATGAGTGTGATGAGACTTAACAAGTAAGACATTGAATGTGTTCCATTTTTTTAATCCCATTTACCGGTTACCTGTTCAATCAATTTCTAAACATCATTTTTTTAATAATATAAAAAAAAACTGCATTCACCCTTCGCCTATCACGTTCATCTTCTTCAGCTTTTCAATCTTCTACTGTTTATGTTGGGTGCATTCATATGTTGGGTGCATTCATCTTCTACCCCTTCCCAATCTATGCTGGTATCTCCTCTCTCTTCGCCCTAATCTTCAATCGTGCCACCGTTGGAATAGCGCACGTCGTCGACACAGTCGATGTGAATTAAGAGATGATTGACCTGGAATTAGTTCATTCTAGCCATACAATGTTGAAAATTCTTTTCACTGTTATCCCCCTTGTGTGAATTAATGTTTCAATTTTGGACGTGGTTTAGGCGTGGTCCAATTTGCAGTTCTAACTGAGGAAAACCTGAGAGTGAACATGAAAAGATTGTTTGTGTTTGTGGGAGGCTGAACAGAGGAGATGAAAAATTAAACTCCAATTTAATAATTAAAAAATAAAATAAATATTAACAAGGATGAACCGGTTGCCTGTAAATAGAATTAAAAAAAGAGAACACATGATGGATTTTTATTGGGTGTGTTAAAAGAGTGTGCTAACGGGTGTCCCTAGCATTTCTCTTAATTTTATGCACCATGAATTAAAAAATGTCTACCTGCGTGGAAAGATTGATTTAGTTTATGTGATCATGTTAAACCTATAGTAATGCTTGAAGAACGACGTCACGAGAAATTTTAAGCTCAAGTAATTGTATCAATATGTTAGGTATGCTCGTTGCGTTTAATGGAGTTTTGGATGAACAAACGTTAAAAACGACCATTCATAGTATGGGTTATTGTCCAATAGATGATATGCATTCTAAGTGAGCTCTATTTGTTAAGATGATTTCAATACCACATATAGAATATAAATCTATTCTCTCAACGACAATAATCAATAAGAAATATTATGAAATAAGCATTCTGAGTTACCCGATCTTAATTCACGGTGTATAAAATACGCCACATACATTAACGTGTAATGAAGATAGTTACCAACAAGAAGGATACCACAACGATAAAAAGAAATACATTTGAAACAACATTGGAAAGAGAGGAGACAAAGATAATGTATAACTCTTGTGATTTGGAGTTTTAGGCATTCATGGGTTTGAATGCTTACGAAGGATTTGAAAAATAAAGGAATTTGTGTCATTTCATGAAGTTTGACGAGACAACGAGTGTAATTAAGATTTAGTGGTGATAAATCATCGATTTTTTTGAGTCACTTTAGCAACAAAAAGAAAAAACAATAGAGGACCAAATTAAAAGTTGTTTAAATTATTGGGTCAAATTCAATGGAAATGATTTTATAAAGACTAAAAGTCAAGTAATCCCTATTTTCATGGATCATTTACATAACTAAGCCTTTAATTTTAATTTAATTGTTAATTTTCAATAACTCAATAATTACTGTATTGAAACTAGGTTTGGTTAAAGTTTGCAAAGGTACTAATTTATTACTATATTTCACAGGTGAAACGTCGCGAAGTGAAAATAAACAATGAGACTGATGAAAAGTTTAAAGTAGGGGTAAGCTATCATTGTGTAAGTAAAACATAGTGTGGCAGACGAAAATCTAAAAAAAAAAATTACTAGCATTTATATTTTTTATTTAAAAGAAGAGTTTAACGTGAAAACGAGCTATCATTGCGTCATTCCGTTCCATTTTTTGTAGACTAAAATAAATGAAGGAAATTTTTTCTGACGCATATAATTTTTATCATGAAACTGCGTAATAAACTTTTTTTTTATCGTGTGCGTTTTGATTAATCTTGCAACATTTTATTTTAAAGGGGCATGCGAGTAAACAAAATTTGCAAATATGACTCATGAATGTCCAAAACATTCTTAATTCTCATATTTACATGATGAATAGTTATTAAATACACACAGCCTTAATGCTAAAAGATGTTTCAACCTCAAGCATTTTTGCACGAAACGTAATCATCATCAAAGATTATGGACGTCGTTAGCCTTGAATATAAACCTCATAACAGAACAAGCAGTTGAAATTGTATCACTTAAAACACACACACAAAAAAAAAAAAAAATCTGACATGTCTCTTCAATAGTATTCATGAACTAGTTGTCTAGTTGGTGACTTAATTAGTTTCGTATTTATATGACATGATATAATTCAATTCTATTTTAACAATGAAAATGATTTTATTTTGGTGTATAAGTTGAGCCAAATCACAACAAAAATAAATATCAAAGGCTTCTAGGAAAACTACAAAGCAACTATCGCCTAACTGAGTTAAGGAAGCAAACTATGACCTAAAAAATGTGATTATCGCTATTTAGACCAAAGCCAAACTTTGCAATAAAATATGCCATCTATGTAACCCAAAAAAACACATGGCTTAGGTCTCACAAAATGACAATTACAACGTCGTTTATTTTCTCTTTAGAAAACATTTTTTCCGCATTTTTTATTTGTCTTATATACAGTGTTGAATTTTTCCCTTACATTAATCATTTTTAAAATCAATTGAAAATGTCTCTATTTCTAGTAAGGGTTAAATATGACTTTGGTTTCTCTATATTTATTTCAACTTTTTTGTTTTAATCCTCTTAAATTTTTCTTTGACTTTTAGTCTCTAAATAATCTCCATCATTGTTTTTTTATTTATGTTTTCAAGTCGACTCATATGAATCATTCAAAATCTTGAATTTTTGTTCACATACATGATTATATTATTATAATAATCTCTCACAATTTTTTTTAACATGACTTACATAAAATTTCATATTTAATTTATCTTATGTTAAAAAATTAAATTTTATAAGCATCCATGCAAAAGCTCGCTTTAAACTTTAAAGGATGCATATGATCTGACTTAAAAGTCAGGACAAAAAATGGTTATGGAAAACTAAAAGTCAAAGAAAAAATTTCAGGGTACTAATCTCTCACAATTTTTTTTGACATGACTTACATAAAATTTCATATTTAATTTATCTTATGTTAAAAAATTAAATTTTACAACCATCCATGCAAAAACTCACTTTAAACTTTGAAGGATGCACATGATCTGACTTAAAAGTTAGGACAAAAAATGGTTATGGAAAACTAAAAGTCAAATAAATTTTTCAAGGGTGCTAAAATAGGGAGTTGAAATATTTATAGGAATAAAACATATTTATCTCTTATAGTAATATGTTACCAGGACAATAATCTTTAATTGATGGCATTAAAAAAATTTGAATATGAATTATTGCGGTATGATTGTTATAAAAATGTTTAATTTATCCATCAAATTGATAAAATAAAATCCTTTAAGTGAAAAAACAAATCTGGACACTTATTACAAACCATTGATTTGTAAGATCTCCAAAGTAGATGGTGGAGTCCACACCACACATCCGATTTCTCTCTGCTGAACAAAAAAAAAAAAACTACTCCTTCTCTCTCTTTCGTTGCACCGTCTTACCTCCTTAACATAACCAAAAGTCAATTTCTCTCTAACATAACTATTTTTTCATTAGGGGTTCCTCGTACATCGTTAACAGATGCAATGTGACTGTCATCCTTCACAAACCTTTTGTGGGGGATTCTTTATTTTTTTCCTCACATTCAATATCCAATTTTACGGTACTCGTAATAATTATCCGAATCACAAAAATAATGGGAAAACTGGAATTAAGCTATGGAGGTTCGTTAAATTTTGTTTTTGCCTTGGTGTTTTCTATTTTGGTTATCTCAATAAGGTGTGAAGATGTTGAGGTTATGAATATTTTGAAGAAAACCATAAATGCTCCGGTTACATTTCAATGGACAAATCTTGATGTATGTAAATGGAAACACGTTAATTGTGATTCAACAAAACGTGTCATCGCAGTTCAAATAGGGAACCAGAATCTTCAAGGCTTTCTCCCGAAGGAACTTGTGATGTTAACGACATTGCAAAAGTTCGAGTGTCAAAGAAACAACCTCACCGGCCCATTCCCTTACCTCTCAAAGTCACTACAGAGGCTTCTAATCCACGATAACAAATTTAGCTATATTCCTAACGATTTCTTCACAGGGATGAGCAATTTGCAAGAAGTAGAAATCGACAACAACCCCTTGCCTCTGTGGCAAATTCCTAATTCTCTTAAAGATTGCGTTGCACTCCAAACTTTCAGTGCTGAAAGTGTTAGCATTGTGGGGACCATTCCTGATTTTTTTGGCAGAGACGGTCCCTTCCCTGGATTGGTTTTTTTGGCACTGTCTGGTAATTCATTGGAAGGTGTTTTGCCTGCAAGTCTTTCTGGAAGTTCAATAGAGAACCTTTTGGTCAATAGGCAAAATAGCAACAATAAACTCAATGGTACCCTTGCTGTGTTACAAAACATGACATCATTGAAACAAATATGGGTCAACGATAATTCATTTACAGGTCCTATACCCGATTTATCACGGCTTAACCAACTATCTGATGTGAATTTAAGGGATAACCAGTTGACTGGCGTTGTTCCACCTTCTCTGACAAACCTTCCAAGCCTGCAAGTGGTAAATTTAACAAACAATCGTCTCCAAGGTCCACCTCCCAAGTTTAGAGACGGCGTTGGAGTTGATAATATTATCGGTGGGGGAAGAAACAAATTTTGCACAAATGTTCCAGGGCAACCATGTAGTCCTCTTGTGAATATTTTGCTATCAGTTGTCGAACCATTGGGTTATCCTCTTAAGTTTGCTGATAGTTGGCAGGGTAATGATCCTTGTGCCAATAAATGGATAGGTATAGTTTGTTCCGGTGGAAATATTTCAATTATCAATTTTCAGAACATGGGACTGAGTGGAACTATTTCTCCGAATTTTGCTAGTATTTCGTCTTTGACAAAACTACTTCTTGCAAACAATGGTATCACTGGTACCATACCTAATCAACTTACCAGTATGCCTCTTCTACAAGAATTAGATGTTTCTAATAATAATTTGTACGGCCACATGCCATCATTTCCAAAAGGTGTGGTTCTTAAAATTGGTGGGAATCCTGATATTGGGAAGGATAAACCCAGTACTCCATCTACAAGTAGCCATGGGTTTGGAAAAGACAAAGACAGAGACAACGTTGACGACGTCATTGTTGGAATTGTGTTAGGGGTTGTCTCTGTACTTGGAATCGGGGCAATATTATTCATGTTTTGGAAAAGGTCAAGGAATCATACGGAGAAAGGTAAAAAGCCTGATGCAATAACAATACATTTTAGTTATAAAGGTGGTGAAAATGTTGTGAAGGAAAATGTTGATGTTGGTGGTGAAGGAAATGACGCCTTAAGCCCCACTTGTAATGTTTACGAAGTTGGTAACATGGTGATTTCAATTCAAGTTTTGAGACAAGTTACAAATAACTTTAGTGAGGAAAAGATAGTCGGGAAAGGTGGTTTTGGTGTTGTGTACAAAGGGGAGTTGCATGATGGGACACAAATTGCAGTGAAAAGGATGCAATCAGGAATGATGGGCGAAGACGGATCAAATGAATTCACGTCGGAGATTGAAGTGCTTACAAAGGTTCGACACAAACATTTAGTTTTACTCTTAGGGTATTGTTTGGATGGGAATGAGAAACTTTTGGTTTATGAGTATATGACTAAAGGTGCTTTAAGCAAACACTTGCATGATTGGAAAGAGGAAGGGATAAAACCGTTGGAATGGAAGACACGACTTAGCATTGCTTTAGATGTTGCTAGAGGTATTGAATATCTTCATGGGTTAACCCAACAAATTTTTATCCATAGGGATATCAAACCATCTAACATTTTGCTTGGAGAAGATATGCGGGCTAAAGTATCTGACTTTGGATTGGTTCGGCTTGCTCCTGAAGGGAAAGCTTCGTTTCAAACTAGACTTGCCGGAACTTTTGGATATATGGCACCAGAGTATGCAGGTAAACAATTATGTTTATCTTTTAAACCACTTTTACATGTGGCTAGTTATAGTCATATTGAAAAACGTTGTTATTTGTTATATCGTTGTTTTAAGTGATGTTATTTACTTTTTAGTTTATGATAATATTATTTTAGTGCAAGCATTCATTGTAAAAATAAGTTGCATAAATAATCTTTATTTTGACATTACACTGTGCATAAATTACTTTTGTGAATTATATCAAAACAAATCAGCTGACCAATAAACTCGAGGCTCGTTTCTCCGATGATCATCATGATGATTAGATGTTGACATTCTATCATACATTTATTGTTGTATCATTTTTTTTCCAAAGTCTAAAAGGTGCTAACCAACACTATAATGAACAACTATGCAGCAACGGGAAGACTAACAACAAAGGCCGATGTATATAGTTTTGGTGTGGTTCTTATGGAGATCATAACAGGAAGGAAAGCACTTGATGTTAGCCAACTAGAAGAGAATATCCACCTTGTTACATGGTTTCGTAGGATGTTACTAAACAGGGATTCATTTCAATCAATGATTGATGGGACAATTGAGATTGATGAAGAAACACATGCAAGCATAAACACGGTTGCTGAGCTGGCCGGACATTGTAGTGCAAGGGAGCCTTATCAACGTCCTGACATGGGTCATGTTGTGAATGTGTTGTCATCCCTTGTTGAAGTGTGGAAGCCTACAGAACACGATGTTGATGACATATACGGGATCAACTTTGATATGACATTACCAGAAGCTCTCCAAAGGTGGCAGGCTTTTGAAGGAAGTAGCACTCTCGAGTTAACTTTTTCTCCTTCAACAATGAATACCAACGAAGGCAGCACACAAACTTATCAATCTTCAAACGCGTCTTCACATGCACAGATGTAAAGTTATATATATATATATATATATATATATATATATATATATATATATATATATATATATGTGTGTGTGTGGTATATCTAGTGAGAATGAATATGTTAGGTGAGAATGACAAAAACTTTTACTAGCCTCTAGATCCGAATCAACGATTAAGATTAAAAAATAATTTAACAAACTCAAGTGTACCCTTTCCCACACTACTACCATACCCACGCATGTCTTGTATATCCATTCATTTTCCTAATTTCTTCCTTCTCCGCCCTGCCTGTGTGTGTTTATTTCTCAATTCTTTCAACTAAAAACTCCGGGCGTTATTTTTTCATTCAATTAGAAATTCTAAGTGTTTCAGATCGTCTATCGGTTCCAATTAGAAATTGCAGGCGTCGTTTTTTTTTCCAATTGAAATCATTGTGTAGAAATACTTTCATCTAACGCCCTCACCTCAATTTTTTTTTATCATTTACCTTCATTGTCATTAACGTCAAGCTGTGAGTGCATATAAGCACTTGTTAGCAAAAAGAAAACAACTTGATTGTTATGTGATTTTTTTAATTATGTCGGGTTTAAATTTTTTTCCGATTATTAATATATAAAATAGACAATAAAGAAAGGTCAATTTTCGTTAAAGAATTAGGTATATATATAATTTTTTTTTATATTTATAAAAAATTACAGAAATCATTTTTTTTTAATGAGGAGGTGTTGTTATGGATGTGGATGGGAAAAGATGAAAGGATGAATATGGTTCATGAGAATTGATAGAATATGAAGAGGAACATGTGTTTTTTAAAATGGGGTTTAATCATAGCTGTTAATTCAGATCTAAAGGCTAGTAAATGTTCCCACCATTATCGCATAACGTAGTCATTCTCACTGGATATTCCCTATGTATATTATGTTGTTTGTATTCAATGTAATTGCATGTTCTACGTTCATTTACCAAACAACCCAAATTCTAGTGGTTTCTTTTTATTTTCAATAAAGGAAAAAAAAAGAAGAACAAGATGTCAGTGTTATTTTAGAGGTGTTTTTGTTCCACTTGAGAAACACCCCACTCTCTTCTCATGTTATCCTTTGGTCACAACCGAGCACCACCAACCTATTCATCGTCTCATTCTCTTGGTTAGTCAAGGTGTTTTTTTTATTTTTGGAAAAACCGATAACATCAAAATTAGGGGGTGTTAACGTTTAAATTTCAAAATGTGCCTCAATTCGGGTTTATTAGGCCGTGTAAGCAAAATACAATAATATAGGTAAATGTCACAACACTGGGATGAAACAAAACAATGAATTGATCGAGTTTTGTTAAGATGAACCCAAAAGAAGAATAGTAGTAAGAACGTAATTGTTGTTCGTGAAGGGAGAGGAGTATTACCTACACTGGACAAAAAATAACGCAAGCGAATATATGAATGGATTGTGCAACCGGTTTAACCGATACCCATCTCCTTGCTTTTGAAAGACGTCTTCCCAATCAACTTTGAATTATTTTCGCAATGCAATCTCAAATTTATATGAAAATGACATTCTTTCATAAATTTTAAAAATGAACTGTCCCCATGAGTTTAGCTCATTTGGGAAGGGACAATGTATAATTTGTGCAGGGGCCGAGGTTCGAACTCTGGACACCCCACTTATGCATGTTTAAGGTGAATTTCTCTAGCCACTAGGCTACTTGGCCAAAATAATGAATTAAGTTAATTGTAGCATTATGTGATGATCTAGTACACTTTTTTTTAAAAAAATAAATAAATTATGATCTATCTTGCTGTTCTTTTAATTAAAAAAATATTAAATATATATCAAAATATAAATTTAATCCTAAAAAAAATGATACATCATCTATAAGAAAAGAAAAAAAAAAATGATATAACAATTCAATCATATACATTTCATTTAATCTAGTAAAAAAATGATTTTCATTTCATAGTTGTGTAATTTATTTATTTTAAAATTCAGTGCAGAAGAATCTCCTGAAACCCTAAATCCATCGAATTCCGGTTTGATATAATAACAAGAGAATGCGATTCTCTTCTTCTTCTTAAACCCTTTCTTCCCGAATTCACCTTCAATAATTATTTTCTAGGGTTTGCGATCATGTCCGTGCCACCGGTGCAGTGTGTATTCATAACTGAAGACTGTGTTCGCGAATGGAAGAGTTCCAACAACGCTTCTTTCAAACTCTCCCAACCCGTTCCATTGCTCAGATTCCTCTATGAACTCTCTTGGACTATGGTGCGTTCTTTTTCCATTAATTAATCACCGATTCATCAATTCAATTCAATTCCATGCTCTTATTATTGTTTTCAATCATTGATTGTTGTTAGGTTCGAGGTGAATTACCGTTTCCCAAGTGTAAAGTAGCGTTAGATTCTGTTGTATTTTCGGATAAAGCTTCTCCTCAGAAAATTGCTTCAAATTTTGCGGATATAGTTAGCCAAATGGCTCAAGATGTGAGTTACTTATGCTTTTGAATTTTTTAGATTATTATTGATAAGCTCGTTTTTTCTAGCTCGTACTATTTATTTTTCCCATTCTTCTTTTGTTTTGAATTGTCCACTTAGTAAAGGATTGATGATAGTTATTACTTACCATAGGTGGTTTGTAGAAACTCGGCTTAGGTGATTTGCACGTGTATGTAGAGAGAAGACACATAGATTTTGTTGTAAGGAGAGTAGATCAGATGACGAGTAGTCAAATCAATAGAAAATTTATAAGAGAAACAATTAGGAAGGATCTAGAGATTAATGAGTTGGATAGGTACATGGAGCTTGTTTGGATTGGCTTATTTGAGCTTATCTACTGGGATAAATTCTGTGAGACTGTTTTGGAGAACTCAGGAAAACAACTTATAGCATATAAAAAATAATGTAACATTGTTTTATCTTTCGCTATAAAAATAGCTTATACATAAGTTCTAATCATGATAAGGGCTTGTGCTATAAGCTGCAAATAAGCTATTTGTTCAAACAGGCGAATGATATATGATGGAACATTATGACGGCGTTTGATCCATGTAGCTGACCCATTTAGTGGGATAAGGCTTGGTTGTTGTTGTACTTTTTTGGGAAATTCCATATTCTTAAACACCATAACACACACACAGGCCTATAATCATGCAATGGGATATTGAATGTTTTTGTAACTTTGAGTGTTTATGTTTTATTAACTATATTGTTTGTACTAAGTCCATCAAATCTATTTACTTGCTCATCTCCTTTGTTACAGCTTACATTGTCAGGAGAGTTTCGTTCTCGTCTCATTAAACTGGTCAGTATTTGATTTTGTGATTTATTCAATACAAATGTTTTTGTGTAGATATTCATCTTTTGTATAAAATTTATGGTTTTTATTCATCGAAGTTTTTCTACAATTTGTTTTTTGCTTAAAAGTTTTAATTTTGTAGGCAAGATGGCTTGTAGAATCTGAATTGGTTCCAGTTAGGCTACTTCAAGAACGTTGCGAGGTCAGCTTTTCTGGTCTCCTTTATTTTCAAATTATAAGCATTACAGCTCATCATTTGTCTTCCAGTTAGTTTGTTGAGCAATATTACAAAGGCTTGAGCTTTTATGCATTAGTAGGTTTCATCCATTTATAGAATTTTATTGGTATATTATGCATTTGCAGGAAGAATTTTTGGGGGAGGCTGAATTTATCAAAATTAAGGCTCAGGAGTTAAAGGGAAAAGAGGTGAGCACATAATCTATAAATGTGTGCCACAATGTAACGGGCTTCTGCTTCTTTCTTTTTCTCTTACTCCAAATTACTCACAGGTGTTGTGTTAATAGGAAATAAATTGAGTTTTGTCCTGAGTAAAATGCTGGGTTGCTACCTGCGAACCTCCACCAAAAGAAATGCCCATACACCTGTGTAGACACGCACATGCAATGGAATAAACTATATGACAACGAACTTACAATTATATGTCACACACATCTTTATTATTCTTAAGTTTTTTTCATACTTGGTCTTTGTTGCTTTTGAGTTGGATTTTTTTTATAAGACAATGATCCTACAAATACAAAGTTATAATTATACGTCACACATCATTATTGATCTTAAGATTTATTCATACCCGGTCTTTGTTGCTTATGTTATGTTATGTTATGGAAACAATTATATGACAAGGACCTTACAAAGTCGCAGTTTTCTTGAAAAGGACAAAGTCACAATTTTTTTAAAAATGGCAAAGTCGCTGTTATATGTCACAAATATCATTATTGATCTTAAACTTCATTCTTACTCGTAGTTGGTTAATGTTAGTTTGTTTATCAGTAAATAACAAAATCCATTTCTGCTTTACAAGTTAGTTGCAAAGTGTAACTAATTGAATTCAATCAGTTAAGTTACACTGACCTTATAAATACCCTAAACCTCTTGTATTCAGATTCAGAATCAAATATTTAGAATTTAGATTCTCCACTCTTCGCTTTGTCTTTGACTCTATGTCTGCTCGAATGGGAATTTCATTATTGTATGTATTTGATTCATTTGTGCTGTTGACTTCAGGTCAGAGTTAATACACGACTTCTTTACCAGCAAACGAAATTCAACCTTCTCAGAGAAGAAAGTGAGGGCTATGCCAAACTGGTATGATAAGAATTTCTTTTCTCCCTGACTTTTTTTTTTTTACTTTCTAGGATGTTTTATACGCATTATTATTACATTTTGGTTGTTACATTTGCACCCATAGAGGTTTTGACTGAACACAGTGCATATAAGAGAAATCGTATCTTCCTTTTTTGAGTTCAATTAATTAGGAAGTGTTTCAGATCTTAAGAAAAGTAAAACAATGTTGTAGGTTACTATCGATATTATCATGGTACTAAAAGATACTCTTCTACCATGGTAGTTAATTGGTTTCAGGTTTTACATGGTCCAAGACACACATGTTTGGAAGTTCCGAACCAAAATGGAACCTATTTTTCTTCTACGATGGTAGTTAATTGGTTTCAGGTTTTACATGGTCTGAGACACATGTTTGGAAGTTCCGAACCAAAATGGAACCTATTTTTCAAAACCTGATCTATCTTGGTTTTGAAATAGCTTGAGTATATGGCAGAATTGCTTCTTGACATTTCTCCAATACTCTGGAGAGAGTCGAGTTGTGGATCAACATGAGGAACAGGCAAATAACCTTTATGAACTCAAGAGTATTCAAGAAAACTATGTTTGACTGAAAGAGCAGATAATTTATCTTGAAGTAATCATGCACGGAAGACAAATATTGATATTAGAAACTCTGTTTAAATGGCAGGATGACATCCAATTCATCAAGCATTAGGATGGGTCCATCTATTATTGTACCTCGGTCCAGTGAAAATACACTGATGTGGAAATAATATAAGAGCATTAAGGAGTGAAGTTATGTTTCTATGTGAAGGGACTTAAATTATAATGCTTGTTTTCTATTTTGGGGGCTTTGCGATGAAACTCTTTTGTAGATTTAGGAATAATCGCAGCATGGTTAATAGATATCACATTAGATCATATCCTTAAATTTTTACTGGGCCTTTTCAATCAACAATATGGTTCTTTTTGGTGTTCTAATTCTTACATATTGCGTGATTGAATACAACATCATGTCAGTCTTGAATATTTGTTTAAGTTGGAGATTTTGGCTGAGTTGTAAGAATTAGAATTCATACATAGTCATAATACTTTCTTTTCCCGTGCCTTATGCTTTCCACATAAGATTAAATTTAGGCTAATTGTATAGGTCACTCTTCTTTGTCGGGACTCTGAAGCGCCAACTCAAAAAGGATCTACATCAACAATTGGCATTATTAAGGTCTTAATGGTTCTAAGTATTATGACTATTCTGATTTTCTGTTTTTGTTTTATAATAATAATGATCATAATTCTGGTTTAGCTTACTTTTGCAGTCATTGATTGGCCATTTTGATTTGGATCCAAACCGTGTTTTTGATATTGTAAGTTGGAACTCTTCACGCGTCTTTTTCCCCCATAAATTCAGGTCCTATCTGCATTATCATTTCTTGTTATATCTGGTTACTGACGGATGTTTCTTATCAGGTACTTGAGTGTTTTGAACTTCAGCCTGATAATGATGTGTTTATAGAGCTGATTCCTATTTTTCCCAAGGTAGTAAAAATTGAAGCCTAGGCCATTCTTATATTTAATTTGAAATTTTTAACTGGCAGTTTTTTATATCATAAATTTTTCTGTTCTATGCAGTCTCATGCTTCACAGATTCTTGGATTTAAATTTCAATATTATCAGCGCATGGAAGTCAGTAATCCTGTACCATATGGGCTTTATAGACTTGCAGCTCTGTTGGTGAAGCAAGATTTTATTGATCTTGATAGCATGTAAGATGTTGTGCCCATGTGCTGCTCAAGAATCATATTTACCTTTCTTACGTAATATATAGTCGTAGCTCTGAACAATTCAATACTGAATCAATTTTTTGCTCTATGGGTGATACAAAGTGATGGTTGCATTTAAGGAGATTTACACACACCATTTTTGTAAAGATTAATACTTATTGTGCGAGTCACGTTTTAAACATTCTAGAAGAAATTGATGATGTATAGAAGAATGATTGCACCATATAATCATGCCAAAAACGAAGTAGTCTGTATGTATGTTCTGATAATTACCGTGTAAATGCAATGCAACTGGCATGTAGACTGGAAGTGCTTTGTGCAATTTATGAGATACTTTTTTAACTATAATTTTGATTGCAGTTACGCTCATTTACTCCCCAAGGACGTAGAAGCATTTGAGCATTATAGCACTTTCTCTTCCAAGCGCCTTGATGAGGTATTCATGCTCTGGAAGTTAATTTATTTATTTACTTATTGCTGTTGGTTTTTTTATTCTTCATAACGACAGTGGTGGATAAGGCTGTATTGTTAAAAAAGATATTCTTCATAGCGATAGTGGTGGATAAGGCTTTATTGTTAAAATGAAAAAAAGGAATCTAGCCATAAAATCATAAATTTTGCCAAAGAGAAAAAGAGTGATTAAGAGTTTACATGTCTTTAAATTGCAAGAAAACAGTCCAATCTCTTCCTGTGCTTTAGAACTAAAAAAAGAGATCCATTTTCCTTGGGTCATATTAATATATGGCTGTAAGTTCCTGAACTTTTACAGTCACAAATATTCTGAGGGCCTTCTGTCTATGACTTTCTTAGCCATGATGCTTGCTTTGACGGTTCCTTGTTGATGACCTATGTGAGGCCAGCCAAGTGTTTGGTCTCATTCATGCCTTGCATTATTAATCTTTCCTTAGTTTGTTTGTGACTTGTTTCTGAATGTTGCAAAACAATCTGGGTTGGGTATTTTGGAATATGTAAACTCCCAGTTCTTAATTCTCCTTATATTTGACCTATTTGTGTTGGTGTTAATCTTGTGTAATATTAACATATAAATGTTTTATTCTACCCTGTCCTCCATTGCTTTCATATTTTGTTTTGGCGCTTGTCTGGTATCGAGAAGATTAACAATCTTAATTACAGGCTAATAAAATTGGAAAAATCAACCTTGCTGCTACTGGAAAAGATCTAATGGACGAGGAGAAAACGGGGGATGTCACCATTGATCTCTTTGCCGCCTTAGCCATGGAAACTGATGCAGTTGACGAGCGGAAATCCGAGCTTCAAAACAATCAAACTTTGGGCTTGCTTATTGGCTTCCTTTCTGTGGATGACTGGTATGCTGATTTGTAAACCTACTTGTAGCATGTGGTTATGAAGACAGTTATTATTATAAGCTGTTAGCTTTTATTGTTTGGATGCCAAACTTTTGTGATGTCTCAACTAAATGTATAGCCTTCCCCCTTCTATGTCAGTTTGAAGTTGAAACTGCTTTGGATACCATGTCAAAAAATAACGAATATATTCAACTATTTTTATTTGAGATTGATTTATATACTGTCAGTGTACCAAAATTTTACACATTCATCCAATTATGTGTTGCCACATCAATTAACGAGGTATGAAAAGTCATGTGTTTTTAATTGATCAAATGATGTGTAAAGACATCATTGGATGCATCTGTAATTGTATACTGACAGTGTATATAAATTAATCTCTTTTTGTATATTGATTGTTTGCTACTTAACAATAACAATGTTGACAGTGGAAAATTGTTTTTGCTGTTCGTGGAGACATTTGCCTTTGATTTCATTTGCGTTATTGTTTTTACACATGATGATTTAATCAGCGTTGTGGAATATGTTATTGAGCATGGTTTTCAGTATCTTACGATAGATGTGCGTGTTTCCCAATTCAACACAAAATTGAACCCAATCAATACGAATTCATGTGTATCTATTTTGGATATGAATCACAACCTGATTTTGTCAACTTTCTATAGCAGCCACTTTTTTCTGTCATTGGATTTTTTACTTGAATCTTGAATTCTTTTGTGGTTCTTATATGATAAATCAACTTTAATTTGTGCTATTTCACATGTTTTTACTTAAAAATAACATACTTTTATTTATCATCTATCTTACAATTCATAACAAAGATTATATTAAGAATTTAGAAATAGGTCTTTCAATCCACGATTTGAATCTCAATTCCATAAAACCATGTTATTGAGATAAAATGTGGATCTCAAGGTTTATGATTTTTTTTTCTTAAGATTTGGTTCCTCTCAAGTTCTATTAAATATGCATATATGTATATTTTCATGGGTTCGTTTCCTTTTGTTTTAACAGGTATCATGCACATGTACTGTTTGAACGCCTCTCATCACTCAATCCAGTGGAACATATCCAAATATGTGATAGTTTGTTTAGGTAAGGCTTGTGTATGATATCTCTCTGTCTGCAGACACCAGCTTTGAGAACTTATATTTGGGTGCATTTTGGACATGCATGTCTGCTGAATGTATTTTTGATGTGTTTTTCTTTTGGAGACAAGTATATGATAATATTGATGAGGATGTATACTTATCTGTAGCAGAGTTTGTAGTAATATAAGAGAAATAAAGAGGGTGGGTAATAAGACATCCTCCAAAAACAAAAGCTATGTTTTTCTTAGACTAACTACCATGCCAATAAAATAGAGTCAGACTGTACTGAAAACTGTATGAAATCCAGGACACAAAGAACCCCCACAAAAAACCAGGCTCTGATACCAACTTCGTCACCACCCAATCTGGATCATGACCAGCTACGAAGTTGGACTTAGTGCCAGACTAGGGTGGTAGTCTGTGCGCCAGTCATGATTCGAAAACATTGGTGACTTGGGTGGCAAGGCCTCTGGACTACTTGGTCATTGAGATGGAAGTGATGGTATCGAAATCCAATGCCATTGCATATTAGAAACTTAATGGCATTAAAAGCTATAAAAGCTATTTTATCCTGAAGCAAAGCCAGAGGAGTTATGTGACATCAGTATCCTTTTTCTTCTTAGTTTAACCTATTATGCACTAAAAAAATAGAAAATAGCTGAAATTGTGGAACACATGGGAAGATATTATAGTAGAGTGATAAATAGAGAATGATGGCCAAACATAGGATATAAGGCTGTGAGAGGGGGACAGACTGAGTTGAGCAATAAAAAATGGAGGTACGGGAGGCGGAGGGGGATGGCTGTTTGGAATGAATAGCATTGGGTATATTACTTTATTGTTTATCGGCTGTTTCTCTCCACATTTAAAAAAAAAAAAGGAAAACCATTGAACACAATTTTAAGAAACGGGTCACATTCCTAAAAAAAAAGGGTCACATGAAGCTACCCTTTTTTGGAAGGCAACCTGAGAATAAACAGAGCCGAACTATCCACACTTGTTTCTTGAATTATTTGATCTGTGCGCCTTTGCCGGTATGTATATATATATAAATTCATTTGGCGATACAGCAACAGTAGCTACACTGCTCTAAAATGTTCCACTATATTCCAACCAAATAGACATAACTGCTCCAACTGCATGCCTCCACAAAACTTTTCCCCAATATTTCCTTCCAAAATCTTTTTAAATAGACTGCGAGAAGCCCTTCCAAATTGGAGGTGCACATCCAACATTCAGTTATGCCTGTATGTTTGTACTCTGTAGCATGTGCATGCATTTAAGAGCATATATTTTTGGGCCAATTGGTTTTGAGTTTTGTTATGGTCAACTATTTGTTTGAGTGATTGTTTTTAGCAATAGCTTTAAATAATATCGAGATCTTCATGCAGGCTTATTGAGAAGTCAATTTCTTCCCCGTATGATGTTATTCGTCAAGCACATCTTCAAAACTCTGGATTGTCCACTGGAGGCAGCACTGATGCTATGGATGTTGATAACCCTTCAGGACACAATTCTTTCATAGATCTTCCAAAGGAACTTTTTCAGATGCTTGCTTGTACTGGACCTTTTCTCTACCGAGATACTATGCTGTTACAGAAGGTGCATCAAGTTGTTTTAATATTCCTGGTGACTTGTCTCCTTTGTATATTTTATGCTGATCATGATTTTCCTTCCTGCCTTATTCTCCCTCAAACATGTGTAGGTTTGCAGGGTGTTGAGAGGTTATTACCTTTCTGCTCTTGAGCTTGTAAGTCAGGGTGACGGTGCCTTGAATCCTCAATTTCATGTTGGAAATCCTAACCTACATTTGAAGGAAGCAAGGCTAAGAGTGGAGGATGCTTTAGGAGCTTGTCTACTACCTTCTCTACAGCTGGTTCCTGCTAATCCAGCTGTTGGCCAGGAAATTTGGGAACTAATGAGTCTTCTTCCTTATGAGGTTTTCCTTTGCATTTGTTGTTTATCTTTTTACCTGATATATTGTTATCCGTTATGTACAAGATTGGTTGATGAGTGTTACCTATCTAGGCACGATATCATTTATATGGTGAATGGGAAAAAGATGACGATCGCTATCCTATGCTGTTGGCTGCAAGACAAACTGCCAAGGTTTGATGATCTACATACGAGTGGACTATCTGTGCTTAATGTCACATCTGATTCTTCGTTATGTTTATTCTCTTTGCTTTATTTTTATACACAGTTGGACACTAGACGTATTTTGAAACGGCTGGCAAAGGAAAATTTGAAGCAGCTGGGTCGGATGGTTGCAAAATTAGCTCATGCCAACCCTATGACTGTCCTTCGAACAATTGTTCACCAGGTGCTGATTTACTAGAGCTTTTATTCTGCAAAGTCCAAGGGCCTTGGCCTATACGATGTTGTGCACTCTGTTTTGTTAATTTTTTCATATTGTTTGATATGTAGATTGAGGCATACAGAGACATGATAACTCCTGTAGTGGATGCGTTCAAGTATTTAACTCAGGTTTGTATTTTTGTGTTTTCCTTTCGCTATCTTGTTCACTGCATCCACTATAGATATCGTAATATCTGAACTCACTATAAGCGATAAAAGACGTGCAACCTAAGATCTTATTTATTTTTCAATCCTTTGAGTCACTTCCGTCGTATTCAAATCAGGAAAAGAAAAAGAAAAAGAATGTGTGATAAAGGAGGATGTAAAGAAACTTGAATTATGCTTACACAACCACCTATGGATGAAAGGAAGCCTTCTAATTAGTTTGAAGCGCAACCATTTTTCTTTTCATATATGCTGTGGCACTTTTCCATTCGTTATTTCTTTTGTACATTAACCATGTTCTGCTTTTGGAAGTTGTTTTCAATTTTGGTAGATTGTTTTTGATTTGGAGCCTTACTCTTTTGTCATAACAGCTTGAATATGATATATTGGAATACGTTGTGATTGAGCGATTGGCACTTGGAGGACGTGATAAGTTGAAGGATGACGGGCTTAACTTGTCAGACTGGCTTCAATCTCTAGCTTCATTTTGGGGCCACCTGTATGTATAGTTGTTTCCTTTGCACTTCTACTATATTTGGTTTTCTTGACAAGTTATCCTGTGCATTTGGTTAAGTTATATGAAGCAACTACAATCCTTTTGAAATTTATTATCGGGATATGTGAATGAATATTATTGGGTTTTCTTCTTTGATTAAAGCACAATGGGAACAGCTTTTCTTTTATATGTTGTTCGGATGATATTTGACTTTTATAGCTATTTCTTGCAAATTCTTATTTTTTATGGAATCATATCATGTGTATCTTTGATAATAACATTCCCTAGTCATTTTTGTACATGTACGGCATCCTATAGAATTTAGATATATCCGGAGTGCCTTGTATCCAATTCCAGGTTGCAGATCAACCTTAGCAAATGCAGGATTGCTGGCTATAGCAGCATTTTGTATCCCTGACCGGCAATTCACATCAATTCAAACCACTCTGCTTGCCAGTTGATGTGCAGTTACTGTTATTTGGTGACAGATATTGTGGAACAGATATTTATTGGTCGAAGGGGTGGGCATTTCTTTGCTATCTTTTCAAAGTACAAAGTTCAAACTTCCATTAGTCCATTGTCCTTGTAATTTCTTAAGGACAATTTATACAGTTAATATGCCCCTTAAGGTACAAGTGACTTGTCAGCTGCAATAGGACTCTACCACGATAGTTGGAGAATTATCTGATTTAAATGAAGTTATTCGTTAAGTTGGTTATTAACGTCTCTTCGATAGGTTGGCAGCTCAGTACTGTTACCAGATACAATTAGTTACTGGAGATAAAAGAATGAGTGCTTACAAAGTGGAATAATATCAGTTTGAAGTCATCTGTGTTGTATGCATGATATCTGTGATTCTCAATGATCTATGTTGGAAGTCATCTAATAGAGATATAAGAATGGAGTGATTTTAATGTGAAGAATGATTTGTATTGTATGCATGATAGCCGTGTTCTCAGTTTTCTCTGTCATTTCTAATGTCCATAATGAAATGACAGTTTAACGGCTATTATGGGATACGTACGTTCAGGAGGGGGACAGATCCATATACCACGTGTTAAACATTTTGTCTTTGCTTAATTGGTCATGGGTTTCAAAAAATTTGGGACCAAATTCCTAAGCTTTTGGCCTTGTAGAGAGGGAAGAACCTGGACTGTTTAATTTGAGCTATTACTTTATGATGATTAGCCATTGCGGAATCCCAACTGTTCAACATGAATGCTTTGTTCTTGGCGTGGAGCTGATAATTTGCAGGTTTGGATCCATCTGATGAAACTTAAGTTGGTAGTAGCATTCTTGCAAGTCGAATACTCCATTAGTTATTACTTTCACCTTGTGATGCGAATGGAGACTGCGAAATATGAAAGAAACCATTAACTCTCTGTAGCTATTAATCTGCAAATGGACATAATGGAGGAGCAGTACTGTTAGATAGTACGTTCCGCCTTCAAATACAAGGAAGTCAGACAATACATAATTCCTTTGACTTAACAGTAGTTTACCTGGTTGACCTACAATAGTTCACTACAACAGGATAATTCATGATTTTTTTGGCTGTATAGCACATTGAGATTGAGTTCCCTTGTTCTGGTAAATGGATAGCATAACATATTTTGTAATATCTGGTCTTGCGTGGGTATACATACTTCGATAATGAAGATTGATTTGCTTGCTGCTGCATTATGTTTGCTGAGCATACTTGTAAATCCTAAACAACTATGGGGCCATTATTCTGCTAGAAATTTGTTTTTGCTTTGGAGGGATAGGGCCTTGGAACAGTTTGGTTTGGTTTTCTTCTCTCTCGCCCTCTTTTTCTCTGAAGCATTCTCTTGATTTATATAGTTTTCAGTGCTTAATAATATAAAATAGAGTTGGAGTGTGGTTATAATCTGTATTAGCTTTCTAAATTCCGGCTTGTGAACTGAAGTATATGTTTAATGGTTAGGCGCATCTTTAGAGGGCCTTAATTATATTATCAATAAGCTTCTTTTAACATACATACGTGACTCCTAAAATACACGATATGAAAAAATATCTGCTTGATAAAGTTATGGCATAATGTTGTGTAAAAATAGGAAATTGGAGGAAGGTATGATCTATCTTTCATGATTTAGTAAACAAAAATAAATAATTTTTTTAGATAAAGAATATCAGTTTTTACTTTTTAGTATGTATGCTTATTTGAGTTATTTATTAAAGAGAAACCATGTACTTAGACAGAGTCGTTAACTGTGAAATGTAAGAGATCAGTATTTAAATGAATGGAAAATATTAATTATAAATGAATTCAAGCAGCAGTCACTCAATAAGAAATAATTATGGAAACTAGTATGCGAAATAGCAAAAGAAATCATTGACCCTCAAGTTTTATGTGCAAGTAGGACCTAGTATGCAGCATGTCTTGACAGAATGTGCCACTGGCTATATTGTTGAGCAAATTAATTATCAGCTGGGTACCCGATTTCATATTCTTTGGGCAGAGTTGTTGGGATGTGTGGCAGTTATTATATATCAATTTTTTTTTTATATAATCTATTCTATATCAAGAAAGGGGGAGCCTTGGCGCAACGGTAAAGTTGTTGTCACGTGACTGAAAGTTCACGGAGTCAAGTCCTGGAAACAACCTCTTGTGTAAAAGACAGGGTAAGGCTGTGTACAATACACCAAAAATGTTGGGACCCCGTCCCAGACCCTGCGTATGCGGGAGCTTTAATGCACCGGTCTGCCCTGTTTTTTAATCTATTATATATCAAGTTAAGAGGGTCTCCAGAAAACCTGTTTCTAGTTGATGAAACCATGCTTGCAATTTCTTGCTGGTTTTGTTGTAAGATTCAGTGTCCATTTTTTATTTATTAAGGTCAATGTCCGTGCAACTTGTTATAAATAGTTTGAGTTGGTTGATCTTGTCTCCATCATTGCCTGTTTTTGTTCAGAATTGTGTATAACGTTTGTGTATATTATTTCAAGAGCATGATATTCTTTGAACATTTTCACGAGTTTGTGTATATTATTTCAAGAGCGTGATATTCTTTGAACATTTTCATGATTACAAAACGTCTTTTTATGATAGATGTAAGAAGTACCCATCAATGGAATTGCGGGGCCTTTTCCAGTATCTTGTGAACCAGTTAAAAAGGGGACAAGGAATTGAGCTTGTTCTATTGCAGGTTCTTCTTGGTTGATTTTTTAATGAAGAATACTATTGTGTGAGATATGACTCATGAAATACCAAATACTGTTATTGAATATTTTTGCTGGTTTTTTAGGAGCTCATCCAACAAATGGCAAATGTTCAGTACACAGAGAACTTGACCGAGGAACAGCTGGACGCTATGGCAGGGAGTGAGACTCTGAAATATCAAGCAACTTCTTTTGGGATGACCCGAAATAATAAGGTACAAAATGTAAATCTTAAAAGGTTTTGGAAAGCAAGAGATTAATGAAATGACACTTTCGACAGATTGAAATTCTAATCTAGGTGAAAGGGAGACAGTTTTGTCGGTGTGGTGGTTCACTGTTTTAATTTACACTGGCCCAGTTGTTTTGTACTTATCTAACTGGTTAATAAACACCTGTTTGCTTGTTCAAAAAAAAAAAAAAACAACACTTGTTTGCATTTGGATTTGGAAAATCAAGTGAAGGCATACAATGAACATCTTTTTGTTAGTTGCATAATTGATTGAGCTTAAAATGGACCAATGTGAACTGTGATAGCGATTTCATGGTTGATCTTTTTTCATAACTTCACTGAATGCTGAATAGAAAGCAGAGAGGATGCCTCCTGTTTGAATTGTGTTCGGTGTTTCTGTTTTTACACTCAAAATTTTCAACCTCTAGTTAATGATATATCTTGCTTTGAAGTTCAATTGCAGAGCAATTATACCCAATTTTATGTTTTATAATGTGACTTGTAGATTGACTTTGTAAGTCACTAAGATATCTAATAATTATGCAGGCATTAATAAAGTCAACTAGCAGACTAAGAGATGCATTACTTCCGAAAGATGAACCGAAGTTGGCAACCCCCCTCTTGCTTCTTCTTGCTCAGCATCGTTCTCTGTAAGCTCTTAAACTTAAAAATGTTAGAGCTGATGATTAATATTTTATTCTGAAATTTAATGTTTTTGCAGGGTTCTCGTCAATGCAGATGCACCCTACATCAAGATGGTCAGTGAACAGTTTGATAGATGCCATGGAACTCTCCTTCAATATGTGGATTTTCTAGGCAGTGCAGTCACACCAGGATCAAATTATGCTATTCTTATTCCCTCACTTGATGACTTGATCCATCTTTACCACTTGGACCCTGAGGTTTTTGTTTCCCTTCTGTCTCTACGTTTCTGATAAACTTCATTACCTCATGTCATCATCTATATTTCTGTTCTGGTTTTCCCTTGAGTTTCAGCTTTTACGGCATATGGTTCTTTACCCGAACCTGCCTTTAATTCCTTTTTGCTGGTCAGGTTGCTTTCTTGATATATCGCCCTGTTATGAGACTTTTCAAGTCTCAGAAGACTCCCGATGTTTGCTGGCCCATGGAAGATAAATATTCTGCAAGTGATTCATCCACGAACTTTGAGTCTGACCCTGCAGATTATTCTGGTAGTATGGTTCTAGATATTGGCTCCAACAAAAATCCCATTAGGTTATAATTCTAAACTTTTACCCTGTATTTTTTATAACTTTCATGGGGTATTGTCATGTTGAACTCTCCAATATGCATGGTGGATTTAGATGCCATTCTGTGTGAATGTATAAGGAATTTAGGCAATCACAAGTATTTTACTGCCTCAGTTTGTATTCTAAGATTCTAGAACCTTCTGCTGAGCTCTAGAAGCTTCAACTGTTAGTTTCAGTTCTGCCCACGTGGCTAAAGGTAGTTCTATTCAACTGGCACTGGCAGTTACTAGGGTGAAGGTTAACTCAATTGTGAGTGTAGGTAAAACTGCTCTATGTAAGGGATTGTAACCTGATCTTTCCGGTCAACAATTCAATATAATCAATAGTTAATGAGATATTAAAGGTTTATTTCTGCTATTTTTGGGATTGGTATTTACTATTTTATTATTGCATGCAGTTGGTCAGATCTTCTTGATACTGCTAAAACCATGTTGCCTCCAAAAACATGGAATAGCCTGTCTCCCGATCTTTATGCAACATTTTGGGGTCTTACATTATATGACCTGCACGTTCCAAAAAACCGTTATGAATCAGAAATAGCCAAGCTGCATGCTAATCTTAAATCTTTGGAGGAGCTTTCTGACAATTCAAGCTCAGCAATCACCAAGAGGAAGAAAGAAAAGGAAAGAATTCAAGAATCTCTTGATCGTCTGAGTAGTGAACTGCATAAACATGAAGAAAACGTCATATCTGTCAGCAGGCGGCTTTTTCATGAGAAAGACAAATGGTTAAGTTCCTGTCCTGATACCTTGAAGATCAACATGGAGTTTCTTCAGCGTTGTATATTTCCACGCTGTACTTTCAGTATGCCAGATGCTGTCTATTGTGCTATGTTTGTACACAAACTTCATTCCCTCGGAACCCCTTTTTTTAACACAGTCAACCACATTGATGTTCTTATTTGTAAGACCCTTCAACCAATGATATGCTGCTGCACTGAATTTGAGGTTGGCAGGCTTGGCAGGTTTCTCTATGAGACTTTGAAGATTGCTTACCATTGGAAGGTAACAATTTGTTTACATTTTATAATTTTTTTTATAGCTTTTCAGGGATTGTTCAGTTATTCTAATATTTACGTTCATATTTGTTTCTTCCTTTTATTATCTCCAGAGTGATGAATCTATTTATGAACGTGAGTGTGGAAACATGCCGGGATTTGCTGTTTATTATAGAAATCCAAACGGCCAGCGAGTTACATATGGACAGTTCATTAAGGCAAGTTCATCTGTTTGCTAGTTTACAGCTGCTCGTAATTGTTTCCTTGCCTCTGTTGTCCAGATTTTTCTCAATTATTTTTGTGGGGCTTACCTTGTTCTTTCCACCTTTACATAAGATAATGCTGTATATGAACCAATTTCATATTCTTTATTTATTGCCGACAGGTACACTGGAAATGGAGTCAAAGAATCACACGGTTACTAATTCAGTGTCTGGAATCTAGCGAGTACATGGAGATTAGAAATGCTCTTATAATGTTGACTAAAATTTCTAGTGTTTTTCCTGTAACACGGAAGAGTGGGATAAACCTTGAAAAGCGGGTAAGTTATCCCTAAATTAAACTTAGTTGTTTTGAATACTGATGCATTTTTTATTTATAGTATTTCATCTTCCATGTAGGTAGCTAAGATTAAAAGTGATGAAAGAGAGGATCTTAAGGTGTTGGCAACTGGTGTAGCAGCTGCACTGGCTGCTAGGAAGGTATGATGTTATCTTATTACAAGCTTATTTGTTGTCTGTTTTAGTACACTAATCTCTTTCAGTATGCAGCCTTCCTGGGTTACCGATGAAGAATTTGGTATGGGTTATCTTGAATTGAAGCCTGCACCATCTATGACTAAATCTGCAGCAGGAAATTCTGCTGCTGTCCAAAGTGGGATAGGTCTTCATGTTTCTCAAACTGAATCTGCCAGTGGGAAACATCTGGACTCTGGAAACACAGTCAAAGACCAGACAGTAAGAACAAAAACTGCAGATGGGAAGTCAGAAAGAACTGAAAGCATTACAGTGACAAAATTTGATTCTGGCCACGTAAAACTCAAGGGTAGCTCAATGGTGAATGGAGTGGATGCTCAATCATCTCTAGCCTCACCTGCTGGACAATCTGGGGCATTAAAATCTGCGGAAAACCCAAAGCAAGTGGAAGAATCCACAAGTAGGGCACCGGATGAACACATTACTAGAAATGTTGAGGTAGCATTTAATCATCTTTGTTATTTTGAGCTAGCATTTTCCATTTGTATGATGGGCTTGTCTGTAATCCATTTTGCGTCACTTGTCACATTGTTGACTAGCTGCTAATTGCCTCAGCTTACCTCTTTAGTAGAGGGAAAGGAGACTGGGTGAATACATGTTATCTGGAGGAAGAAGTTCCACTACCAGCTGTATTGATAAGAGAAGAGTTGAATAACTTATTCTGTAATTTACAGTTCATAATAATCATTAAAAACTAATAAATTTATATCTTAGACCCAAGTTTGTGTCTCAAAAGAATTTGGCAAAACATCTCAAGCAATTTCTAAATCCAATTGTTTCAAGCAATTATAGTATGTTTCATTATATGTGGCGTCACAATGCCAATTTCAATGGTAAATTTATTTACAAAAACCTATTCCCTTGATGCAGCTGTGCGCATTGCTTAACTGATATTTTTTTTTGTAATTGTTGTTTCATTCATATTGGACACCTTCCTGGCAAGGATGACACTATTTCTAGTGCATACTTGCTTTGGAGTGTTTATTCCCTCCCTGCTAAAATTCCTGTTTGTCCTGTTTTCCTTTTTGTTCCTTTTATGTTTATCCATATTGATTTGGTTCTTCTGTTTTCAGTCAAGAACCTCTGTGAAACAACGTTCAGTGGCTACTGGTTCACTTTTGAAGCCATCGAAACAAGATCCTTTGAAAGAAGATGGTAGATCTGGAAAAACTGTTACCAGAACTTCTGGTTCCTCAAGCAGTGACAAGGATCTTCAGACCCATGCATCAGATGGAAGACACACAGGAACGAACATCTCTTCTTCAGTCAGTGCTAATGGTAACAGCGTTTCAGGTTCTGCAAAAGGTTTGGCTCCAGCGGCCACAACCGCATTTGATGGTTCTGGTAACGAATCAAAGGCAGAGGTTGGAGCTTCCAAATCTTCTATGGTGAAGGATGATGGAAATGATATTGCTGACTTCACAAGAGGATCCTCTTCTCGTGTAGTTCATTCTCCTAGGAATGAAAACACAGCTACCTCAAAGTCTAGCGATAAAATTCAGAAGCGAGCTGGTTCTGTTGATGAGCTAGACAGACTAGGTAAACGACGGAAAGGGGATATAGATCTAAGAGATTTAGAAGGTGAAGTTCGATTCTCTGAAAGAGAGAAGCTGATGGATCCTCGATTGGCTGATGACAAAGTGGGACCAGATGAACTTGGTCTATACAGAGCAGGTGATAAAACATTGGAAAGGCCAAAAGAAAAAGGCAATGAAAGATATGAAAGGGAACACAGGGAAAGATTAGATCGTCTGGACAAGTCTCGTGGTGACGACTTTGTTGTAGAAAAACCCAGGGACAGGTCGATAGAAAGATACGGAAGAGAACGATCTGTGGAGAGAGTGCAAGAAAGGGGTAGTGAGAGGAGTTTCAATAGACTCTCTGACAAGGCTAAGGATGACCGAAGTAAGGATGATCGAAATAAATTACGATACAGTGATGCAACAATAGAAAAATCTCATGCTGAGGGCCGCTTCCATGGACAAAGCTTGCCTCCGCCACCCCCTTTACCTCCTAATATGGTTCCTCAATCTCTTGGGGCCGGTAGGCGTGATGAAGATGCTGATAGGAGGTATGGAGCTACAAGGCATTCTCAAAGACTTTCTCCAAGGCATGAAGAAAAAGAACTGAGACGGTCTGAAGAGACTGTGATTTTGCAGGATGATCCCAAACGTAGAAAAGAAGATGATTTTCGTGATCGGAAGCGTGAAGAAATGAAGGTATGAACCAATATTATGCCTGTTAAGATCCAAATTCTGAGAGTACATAATTGAGTATTATACATGTAGCATAGTCCTATGGATATGTGCTTAAAAAATCATTAGTCATAATGGATTTGTTAGAGGCTCAATATGTCTCTTTGTCTATTCACTAAACTAGTTTTTTTTTTATAAAAAAAATTCCTTAGTAGTTAAAGACCAAAATACAGCATGCTTATTTCTTTGTACTACTTATTAAACATGGATTAACATGAAAAATTGTGACAAGTGTCTTCGGTGACCAAAATTTGATACCAAGTAAAAGAGTGGCAGGCATTTACTGAGCATGGGTTTCTATGGAACTAATTGTTTTTGAAGCTGATGGGTAACATTGACAATTACTTCAATGTTAAAATGCAACAAATGTGGGAAATACTTTAGCATAATGTTACAGTTTAAGACATTATAGGGGTTCTATGGTTAGAGTTTCAACTGGAGTTATTTGCTGTACAGGTTGAGCTAAGGTTGCTTCCTGGTTTTGATTATCTCTGATTTATACTAGTATACTTTGACATACGTATGCATTGTCTTATAGAACTTAGGTTTGGTTTTTGTTGGTTTTGCACAGTTGTGTTTCTCAACACTCAATTTTTGTTTTTTAAGGTTTGCTTCTCAACACTCATTAACATCTTCTGATGTTCTAATAGAATGGACATTTGATACAGCTGTTTTTCTTTTCTGCAGGTGGAAGAGAGGGAAAGAGAGAAAGCAAGCATTCTAAAAGAAGAGGAAATAGCTGCATCCAAGAGGCGTAAACTTAAGAGGGAGCATCTACCAACTATGGAGCCTGGGGAGTACTCACCAGTTGCGCCTCCTCTCTCCGGTATTGGTATGTCACAAGCGTATGATGGAAGAGACAGAAAGGGGCCAATGATTCAGCATGCCAGTTACATAGATGAACCGAGTCTTAGGATTCATGGTAAAGAGGTAGCCAGCAAGATGAATCGTCGTGAATCAGATCCGTATCCTGAATTGTGAAATACTTAGGTTGATATGCATGCATGCTTTATTCACAAGTCCACTTTTTATCTAGATACTTTTTTTTTTCCTTTCTGTTACATCATGCATGGGAAAAACTGTGATTGGCGTCCTTGATAAATGAATTGCTTAAAGATGAATGATGTGGTATGATACTATGTGTGTCTGTATTGCATGCATTTTCTTCACCAAAAGGATTTTTTTTTTTTTGACAACCACCAAAAGGATAGTTAAGTTTTATTTTTTGGCGATTAAAAAGAGAGTTAATTTAAATTCCTTGAACAGACATGTTACTAAAGTTTAAACACATGTTTTTTTATTGGATTTAATTGATGTGAAGTTTCCATTAATAATGATGCCCTGCTGTGTCCTTAATTGATTATTGTTAGCTTGTATGACCGTGAATGGGATGATGAGAAGAGACAAAGAGCTGATCAAAAGAGAAGGCATCGGAAGTAAATCATCAACGGCTGATTCAGAAGTATAACATTTCATGGAGTTGCTAGGGTCACATCACTGTTACCTGCTACCTTGTACCAATCTACTTTAAATTGTCTAAATTATTTGTTTTTTCCCCACTATAGTGGGTGCAAAGAAAATATGAATTGAGATCTACACTTGTATATAGTGTTGTATATTTCGGGTAGCCAGGGTTCAAATGTACTGTTTGAGAATGTGATTAATTCATGGAACCTTCATTTACAGGATTAGTCCTACTTAGGAACACCAATTTTTGTAAACTTAGTGTAATTGTTTAGCTGTTCTTACATGAAAAGTTGGAAGTCTATGCCTTCCGGTATGAATGCCTGAATCTTTGAATTATTACATCTCAGAATAATGAAACCAAGTTTCAGATTAATCGATTAATATTTGAAGAATAAGCTCAATTAAAATGTATACATTTATGGCTGACATGCATTTATTAATGGGTTTAATAAATTTGTTGTCCTTAAAAAATTTCTAATTTCATTTTTTCGTCTCCATTAAAAAAAGCATATTTACCTCTGAAATTTTTCTGCACACAATTTTAGTTTTTTCTAGTTAATATGTATTTTTTTACAGATGTGTTTATAACGTTATAACTTTTAAAATTTTGTTTTTAGTTCATCTCAAGTTAAAAAAAATTAAATTTATGTCATTTTGTTTGATGGGGAGGGAAAATGAAATTTGATAATTTTGTAGGGATGAAAAAATTTATTTAACGCTTTATTAATTAATATAACAAAATTGACATCCACAATAGTTTGAACAACACTTTGATGACATTGTGGTGTCAATGTTATATAACATTGACCAACCAATGTACCATGTGTCATCCTTTATTTAAAAAAACAACAAAATGAAAAATTATTGTAAATGAGAGAAGAAATCCACTTACCTTGTCATATTGTGGCTGATCATTGTGACATGACATTTGTGTCACCCAATCCCAAGTGCTGTCCCAATAGTTTGCAGGGAGGTTTGAGCTCATTTAATAATGATTTACCCTTTTTTTTTTTTTAAGAGACCCCTTTTCCTTTTATTTAATCAAGTATACATTTCACTATAAACTTTCATCAACACATTACCAGCTTCTAAAATTTGTAGCAAAATAGAAGAAATGTCAACAGTCGTTTTATTTATTCTATTTTTTAGTAACATTTTAATCATTCTATGTTCACAATGAATTTTCTGAGTCGCTTGCTTATAATTTCTTCCTGTGGTAAAATTCCACACTTAGAAATATCAAAACAAAATTCGACACTTAGAATTTGATGCCGGAAGAACTAGGTGAAACAACAAATGAAATAATAAAAAAAAACAACGAAATCCAAAGAATACAATAAATGGAACTATGTGAATTCCATTATAGACCCCAGGGATACAAAGGGTTGTGATCAAATCTCCCATTGTAACTGGATTCATAACTTTGCCGAGAGAAAGGATTATAAGCAGCAGATTTGTATGTTGAAATTTCCCACATGCCATCAAAGCTATGATCATTGTCCATTAATCCTTGTTGATATTCATTAGAATTGATCAAGTCACTATGAATCTGATCATAACTATGGCAAAAACTAACAGAAGATTCCAACACCGTCTCCCAACTAACATCATCATATTCTCCTTCTAGATCAATCAAAGGCTTCTCCACTTCATTACCTTTGATCATTTGTTGTTGTTGTTGTTGTCTTCCATCTTCTTCGGTAAAAACAGAACTAGATTCCTGATCAGACAACGATGATGAACACGACTCTGTCAACTGCCACATACCACTTAAAAAACTTTCCAAAGCTTTGATTTGTATATGTGGAATTGGTTCTAACAAAGGATATTCATAGTAACCACACAAGCCTTTTGCTTTACACCATTCATAGAACTCACAAAGCTTATTTGTTTGCACTGATGCTTTCTTGTATATATTAAAAGCAGCTATGCTGTTCCTATAAGACATTTCAAAAAGATTCTCCAAAACAGCAACAATTTCTCTTCTGAACATTGTGTAACAAATGAAACTGTCACGAATTATGTGTTTCATTGCAGACTGAACAATGAAACTTTTTGTTGCAACTCCTATAGGATAACAATCTATCACCCTATCAATTATACTCTGCAACTGTGGCAAGATTTCAAGTGTCTCACCCATTTCTTTCATCTTCTCTTGAAAAGTTTCATTTTTTTCTTCTAAGTGTTGTTGGTTTTCAAGTTTCGTGTTATCCAAGGCAACACAGTTAAGAGCTTCATCAAGTAACTGTGCATAAGAAGTTACAAATTTGGTGTAGGAAATGGAACATGTTGATGAAGAAGTAGTATCCTTGAAATGACAAGGGTAGAGAGAGATCAAACCATTGGAACGGGTCCATAATAGTTCGGTCCATAAAGGAGAGTTTCCTTGAACGGAGCGAAGTAAACGGTGGAGAAGAATCAATGACTTGAGTGCTACCCTCCAACTGCGAGTAGTTCCGAATCGACGAGTGAAGTTGATTGCGAAGGAATGACATGAAGATGGAGATAATGAGAAAAGTTTCAAGAGGTGTTGTATGTATTTTTCATGAACTGGTAAATCATCAGGTGATGTTGCTTTTATGATGATGAGATTCATATCAGAAAAACCTGCAGCTGAAGCAATCTTTGCATAGCTTATACAACTTTGCTCTTTGAGAGAAGTGCAAACCTTTTGGAGCCTCCTCTTCATGGTTTAGTTTTCTTTTTTTCCCTCTTGATGAGAAATTAAGAGGGAGAGAAAAAGATTTAGTGAGTCTTGTTTGTATGAGAAACTATAACCTTAATAATGAAGTAGGTGGTGAATTGTTTTATTGTAGTTTGTCACTATATATATATGCCAAAGTAGTAAATGATGTTTTTTTAGTCTTTGGTTTTGTCGAGGCTACAACTACTATGAAAAAAGTTGTATTGTAATTCAAATAAGCTGCAAAAAACTATTGCATATTGAAAGAGACAGATCTTAAAGGAAAAACTAGAGAGCCTGCAAAAACTGTAGCCTTAAGGTGTGGGTTTAATAATGTTGGAATTTTGTGGATCCTAATGGAAAAATGTTCAGTAAAAAAAATTGAATTAGATTGTAGAAGACAAATTCTTGGTCTCTTAGCCAGCATATGGTCATTGATGCATAGTGTAACTAAGGAAAATTCACCAGCTGACAGCTGTTAGTAATTGAACTATATGTTAAATTATTATTACTGCAGGCAGGTTTTGGAATTTACATTAACTAAACTATTGACTTCACTGCATATTAAACTAAACCGAATGTTCCATTAACAACATCAACGTTACCAAGCTGTTTGTAAGAACATAATAGATAGATAAGCTCGTGTTTGGATATCGTGTTACCAAGCTTATAAAAAAAATATTGTTAAAACACATGTTGAAGAAAACTCTTCACTTGATGTTCATCCTCCAACACCTCTCTAAAATGCATAATTAGAATCATTTAAACGCCCTCTAGCGTTGCAAAACAATCACCACAAAGAACCAAATCTTTAGCACTAGTTGTTGGTTCTGCGGAATAAAAAAGACAAATTATGAAATAAAATATAGCATCAAAATAAGAATATGCCTTGAGTAACAAGTTCAAATGTTGTACCAAAACGTATGTCATCAGACTAAATTTTCTTCAATGTGTGGCCATTCTTCTGTCTGTTCATTCCCATTCAAAACAAATACTCCTTTTAATATTCCTAATGGACTTATGTCAATTGTTTTTCTTCTTTCATTTATATAGTTGTTCACTTAGTCATCTATTAGATCCACCTTTGCCATTTCATGTATGTTTCATCTTAAGAGTGTCACCCTGGACAGTACAAAATTTGAAAAGAGCAGCGTCGTGAAAACAAAAAGGAAATAGTTGGCATACTTGCAATCTTACTGCAACTCCAAAGCATCTATAATTAGGAATGGAGAGAGTAATTAAACCAAATAATAAATATCAACTTAACGTTGAAAGAATCGGTAACATGACTTTTTTGAATATAAAAAGTTGATCTATAGTGTTCAGTCTCTTGTAGAAAAATAAATGTTCAATTATTGATTTGAAGAATAGTTTTATATATAAAGAAAGAGGAGCAGAGGGCATGGTTGCGTTAGAAAGCGGGGTGTGCTAAGGCCGTGACAAGTGGTATCAGAACCAAGTTACTTGGAGAGTTGCCTTTCGAATCTTCTAATAACAGAGAGATGGAAAGCTTTGATTACTCTGAAGGTATACCATTGACATTTTTGGTTGGAAAATACTGACTCCTAACTAGGTTCGACAGAAACGTCGATAAGGAGATCACGTTACAGAAAAATTTTAGGACTCAATAAGATTTTGAAGGTGAGAAAAACCACAAGAGGGGGGTGGGG
>Ga0228711_1001145_pt1 | contig 37844 bp, 26 predicted proteins | sample MedpolnodulmetaG_2_FD_177996 | JGI IMG/M metagenome (GOLD analysis project Ga0228711, IMG submission 177996) | Root nodule microbial communities from Medicago polymorpha collected in Santa Monica, California, United States - brown nodules | ecosystem: Host-associated > Plants > Roots > Nodule...
GAGGGTTATTTTTAGTGTTTCAAGTGAGAACCATTATTTTTACTAAGTTACTATTCGGTGGTGGTAATTAGTTTTGAACCGGTAATTATTCGATAACTTTTAACCGTTAGTGGATAGAAACTTTGGGAGTTAGTTTATAAGAGTTTTGAGCCCATTAGACTTTTAAGAGTTAAGCCCATTAGTGTCGACACTATTTAAGCTCTAGTCTTTGTAGAAAAATAGGGTTCACAATCATTTTATAAGAATTTGAGAGAGGTAGAGAGAGAGTCCAAGTGGAGAAGAAAAAGGGTTAGAAGAGGAAAGCTTGAGGAACCAAGAGGAGATAGAGATTCTAGGAGCTAAATTGAAGCTTTTGCTAGGATTATTGCTTATTGAGGTAAGGGGGTTAGATTTCAATCATAATCTCTTAGTTGTAGCTTCTTCCCTAATTCTATGCATAAGTGCTTATTTGAGATAAGTGATTATTAACTTACTTGTTGAAATTCGTGCTCTAGTTTTAGTGATATGTTTGGGTATGTTAATTTGTTGATAATTGAATTGTTGATGATGAATTTGCATGTTCATGATATATATATGGATACTTGATGAATTATGCTCAATTGATGAATTATATGTTGTTGTTGAATTGTGATTGTATACATGATTATAAGTTGTGGTTGTTGATGATTGTTGTTAATAATTTCATATCATGGTTTGAGTATGAATTATGATTGAAGTTGTTGTTGTTGAATTGAGTTGTTGAGAAGAATTGAATTTTGGTTGTTGTTCAAAACTTGTTGTTTTCAAAATTGGTTTTAAAACAATTTATAAAACTTATTCAATTGTCGCGAAATAAGTGTATTCGATGTGTTAGAGTCCCGAGTCATGCCTTGGATCAATTTTTATGAATGGGGGACTTAACCCTTCGATTTTTGAGCGAAAATGGCGATGACCCGATGCCGAAACACTCGAAAACGCGCGTTTACAGAGCATTGCGCCTGTGGTAGGGCGCTAGGCGCCCACTTACAAAGAGCTAGTGCTAGGCGTTGCACCTCTGGCGCCAGGCTCCCAAGACAGGACAACGGGAACGTTGTTCCGTGTCCGGGTGCGTAGGGGCAGTCGTGTAGGGGTCCGTTGTGACCGTTTGAAGGTGTACTTTTGCTATTTTCACTCACTTTACTACTGGAACATAATTGGCTTGGTCGAAACTTAGATTTTCTAAATGGTTTGAAACTTGTAATTGTGTTGTTTCGGTTTTTTGGAAATTGTCAGAAAATGGAATTTTATGAACAAAAGGGATTGCAAGCTTGGTCTACAGCTCATATGGACTTAGACAAGACATGTAAAGTTGGTACAATGTCTTAATCATATCAAACTTGATTTTCGGGTGGGATTGTGGAATATATAAACTTTGGGTTTGTCCATACGAACTTAGGCTAATCTTTGAACTAATGCTTAATAGTTTGTAAGTGGCCTACGTTCATGCTCATATGATTGATTGGGATTGACTTGTATGTTTTCAAACTTGGATAAGTTACTTTGTTTTGAAAAATGTCAATGTTGGCCGTTTTTGCAACTTGATACGGACTTTGTCGAAAATGGTCTTTAAAGCCGATTGTTTCGCCAATCTTTTATGAATAGCTTTATATGATTACATAAAGATGTATGAATGATTGTTAGGCGTTGAAAATGATATTTATCTTAGTATGATGTATTTTCTTCTTTACTTGGATTGTGAGAAGTTGTATGTTAGTGTTGAACTATGTGAAGAAGTTGATATTAGTGAATGCATATATGTTAATTGATTGAGATGTTGTTGGTGAATACATATATGTTAATTGAATTATGAATGTTGTTGTGATTGCATATATGTCAAGTGATGGTGAATTGTTGGCGAATACATATATGTTAAATGATTGGTGATGATGTGGTGAATTGTTTGTGTGAACATATGCATTGTGTCGAGTCATATGTTCATGCATACATGACTGATGGTGACAGATGTTTATATCCAAAATGTAAGACAGGTGTGAAATCTTACATACGATGTTTTTGTTGCATCGAAGGTGACGACCTTGAGGTGATTTGGTAACGCATGCATCTAGAAGAGTCTAGAACATTGCATGCATTTGAATAGTTGATGAGTCATGTCATAATTGAATATGTGACTTGGTGAATTTGTGCATTGGTGAAATTTGGTGAATGTTGTGATTATGTGGATTGGTGTATATGTACATTGGTGGACCTTGTTGATGGTTGTAAGTAAATGATTTATGCTCTAATTGCATGTCTTTCTTATTTGTGCTTATACACTTGGTGAATCTATTTGATGATAATTACTTTGATAATAATGATGAGGTGAGATTTGTATATGTATGTGTGTGTGTGTGTGTATATATATATATATATATATATGATGTGGTGATTCCTTTGATAAAAATGACTGGTTGCTTATAACTTTGAATTGATGAATTGTACTTGTTGAGTTAAGTGTGCTAAATAAAGAATAAGGTGAGCAATCCTTTCATTGATTGATGCTGATAAATGATGAGCTTATGTCGATTAGAGATTGAATATGCTTGATATGCTATGTTAGTAATGTGATAGCATGATATGTATGGGATGGGGGATAATAATCATGTGATATTAGTATTCTAAGAGGGATGGTTATGTATATGTGCTATGCATGAAAACCTTGAATGCTTATGTTTGTTTATGTTGATTATGATTGATGTGAAGCTAACCCCCAGTGGTTTTGACCGCCTACCTGTTTGTATGAATGGGTAGACGGAGTGTAGGAGTAGTTTTGCTTGGTGAGTATTTGGATAGCGGGAGCTATCTCCGTTATCTGTCTTTGGAGTCTTAGATTATGCTCTGACTAGGTGATAGTCTTTATGATATTCTGGATTTATTTATGTTATGGAGTTTTTGCCCATTTGTCGGGATTTGGAGATTTTATATGATGATGTATATTCATCTTATGACATGTATATTTTGGAGATGTATGACTTATATCCACTGCGACCGTTGATGAATTTTATATATGCATGTTGTTCGAATTTTGATGTGAAGATGTAGTGTATATTTCTTGAATATTTATATTATTTGCGTGTATTATCGCTTTAATAGAAATAGGGTGTTACACCAAACGTTTGCAAACTTCTTAGCAGAATTCACTCCGCCCATGATTCAACCGTGCTCGAAATAGACAGTATTCACTGACGGATCCTTCAACATCATAAGTGGGGGAGCAGGTGTCATCCTTGAAAGCACAAAAGGATTGATGGTCGAATTATCCTTCTAGTTTGGATTCTCGGCGACCAACAACCAGGAAGAGTACAAAGTTGTGATACCAGGGCACGACCTAGCTCAAGACCTAGGCGCCCGAGAAGTTCAAGGGAAGACGGATTCTCGGCTGGTGGTTTCCGAAGTAGGGGCGACACACAAATAAAGGACGCCCTCCTGTAGAAATACCTAGTTACAGTCATGAAAAGGATTGACAACTTTGACTCTATTGAAATATCGCACATCCCAAGGGAGCAGAATACGAGGGTGGATGTATTGTCTAAACTGGCGAGCACGAGGGCGAGCGAAATAAACATTCCTTCGTACAATAAACTTTGGGAAACCTCAGTTACAGGACGAACACGGCGATGGTGGCCACGGTCGAATCCGCTCCACGAACATGGATGACACCAATAAGGGAGTACTTGAGAAGGGAAGCTCCCGAATAACCCAACAGAGGCGAAGACGATAAAACGAATGGCTTGCAAACACACGATCATTGAAGGGTAGCTCTTCAAGAGAGGATTCTCCACCCCACTCATGAAGTTCCTCGATTCGGACGAAGAAGCATACGTGCTCGAAGAAGTGCATGGTGGCATCGCTGGCCAACACTTGGGAGGGTGAGCCTTGGCCAACGACTCGATGGAATATGTGAACAGGTGCGAAAAGTGCCAGAGGTACGGGGATGTATTCAATGCACCATCATCCGAGCTCGGACCCCTCACTATGGCTTAGCCTTTCTCTAAGTGAGACATTGACCTTCTAGGACCGTTCAACAAGCGAGGTGGCCAGGTAAAATTTCTGATCGTAGTTGTGGATTACCTTACCAAGTGGATTGAGGCAGAGCTACTGGCCAAGATAACACCAGCGAATGCGATCAAGCTCTTCAACAAGAATATCCTATCCAGATTCGGCGTCCCACAAGAGGTGATAACCGATAACGGGATACAGTTTGCAGACAAAAGAGTTGAACATCGAACAACACTTCACTTCGGTAGAGCATCCACAGGCGAATGGACAAGTAAAGTCCACCAACAGGGTCATACTGAGGGGCTTGAAGATAAGGTTGGAGGAAGCAAAGGGGAGCTGGCCCAAAGAACTCCCACACGTCCTGTGGGCATACCGCACCACACCACACTCAACCACAGGAGAAAACCCTTTCTGCCTCACCTTCGGGACGGAAGTCGTGATTTTGGTCGCCCGAATCAGGGAACTTTGCTGCCGTAACTGAAGTCGTCATCAAACAGGCCACGACCACCCGATACAACAGGAAAGTAAGGCCTAAAGACTTTGATCCGGGAGACCTCGTCCTCCGTCGGACGGACGTGGGCAACAAGAACACCCGGAAAGGAAAGCTGGTGGAAAATTGGGAAGGATCATACAGAGTCACCGCTAGTACAGGCCCCAACACCTACGTCCTCGAATCGTTGGACTGCCTCTCAATCCCCAAAACATGGAATGCAGACAAACTCAAGTGCTATTATAGCTAAGCATCGGTAGTCTCATTTCATCTTTGCAGTATACCTTAATTCTGCCAATTTAAGTCATTGTAAATTTGTATTATGAACACTAATAAACAGGCGCCTTTCCCAAGGGGAAGCACGTTAGTTCTAAATTGCTCATTGTTTCGTGATTGACATGACTCAATGATGCATGCGAGGAAAGCACCCTCGCGGAAGGCGAGCACCAAGGCTTCTACTCTCAAGTAGAACAAAGGCCTTGCACCCGTCATGGGACCTTCCTCAAGGGCTAGCCACCCCAAGGTAGAGTGTCTCGCCCTTAAACGTCCTAAAGGAGGAACTAAGCCTTGGCCAGAAGTGTTCACCCAAGAGGCCAATTAAGCATAAAGCAAAGAAGGTGCCGCCGCATGAAACAAAATGCATCAACGCGGACCAAAAGAAAACCAGGCGCCGCATAAAACAAAATGCACCAACGGGATAAGGCGCCAGGAACTCGCCTTTACCAACGCATGAAATAAAATGCATCAACGCGACTTGGACGAAACGCCAAAACGCACGGGCAATCCTATCCAACGTAGCATGAAATAAAAATGGATATAATACTAAACGTAGCATGAAATAAAATGCACGAACACAAAGGGATAGGAAAAGCCCAACTGGAACAGAGCAGCAACAACAAAAGAAAGAAAAAGGCTTTTAAGCTTCTTTTCATTAAAGTATTAAAATCAATTACAATAGGAGCCGCCACAACGGAAACTACATAAAGGAGAAGTGTGAAACAAAATTCCAACCCTAAATAATTGCTAAGGGGTCACCGAAGGCATGAGCTACGCCCGATTGCTAATATTAAAGACAAATTGGGCCAAAGCTCGACGACGGGCCAACACCCAGAAGAAGACTCAAGTCTGTGTTAAGGCGAGACTGGCAAGGAGGAAGCCTAGTGCCATCAAATTCAAGGATCCACAATCCTAGGCAAGGGCCCTGCTAAATATCCGTCCTTAAAGCCACGGCTAAAGCTCCGCCTAAAGGCTCTCGGACCAACCCAGGTAACAGGGCAAAACAAGACGAGCCTTCATCTTAACAGGGTGAAACAAAGCGAGTTCTTTGTCTCGGCTGCAGCACCTACAATGTCAGCCGAAACTCCTTGAAAGGAGACAAAGGTCACCCACCGAGCCACCCATTCTGACCCAAAAATAAATAAAAAAAACCCTTCAAACAACTCAATCTCTTCTTCATTTCCAAAAATCACCATGAAAAACACATGAGATTTCCCTCTACGACCCACAAAGAAGAAGGTCGTTACTTTCTCAGATTCAAAACACTAAAACAAAGAGAAACACTCAAAGATGGAGAGAAAAAGAGGAGTAAAATGATTATGTACATGGAAGACGAGAAACGTTTTCAAGCAACAATGCCAAAGAAAAACGAGGAATTGTGGAGAAAAACAAGGAAAAACTCCTTAAATAGCCTCAAAACCGTCCACATCAATGGACCAGACCAAGCGAAAGCAAAGATCCACGATATGAACGGTTGACAGCGGCCTTGGAAAAACATAACACAGTCAAAGCCACGCGCACGTATAGCGTTTTCCCAAGAACGTGTGCGACACACGAACTAAACACGTGGAAAGCAAAACTGATCGGCCAGCACGTCAGCAACGTTCCACCTAAATCATTAAATGCCAACTACTCCCACTAATTCTCACTCGGGCGCCATATGTTCTCTGCCGGAATCAAAGTTTCCTGACGAAACACATCAAAGGTCGTCCGACTTAGAACATCAACGGACGATAACTCTTTGCAGGCGGATTTAAGTTCCTGACAAAACACATTGAGGGCCTCCGAACTAAGCCGTCGACAATGCCTTTGATCAAACGCCTCTTTTTGCCACTAAGGCCATTTAGCCATAAAGGCATTAACGGCTTGGGGGGAAACTGTTTTGGACCGGTCACAAGACCACTCACACGGATACACGTGGATAATAATACAACGCCTTAAGGCTACGCACTCAAGGGAGCACACCAACTTGCTTGCATCGTGCCAGACAGGAGCACTCTTCCTCGTAGGGATCACGCGACATGTGTTCTTCCCTACTTCTAATCACACGCCGCATAACCCAAAGACGGATATGACCAACGTGCGCCTATATAAGGGTGAACTTGCTTCACCCTAAAGGTACACATCACTTTACTCAACACTTCTTACACACTCTCTTTCGAATCCATTACTGAATTGAGCGTTGGAATGCTAACGTGCGTTCAGGAACCTTTCGTTCCATCGCTGAGACTCATTGCTGCCGTACTAGAAGCCGTTACCGATTCACCGGAGCATTCTCTATTACCGTTGTGACTCAACCGTTCTCACCAGATAGATTAGATGCCATGTGATTAGAACATCCAGAATCAAGATACCACTATTCACTTTTGATCTTGTCTTCACAAGTAGAAGCCATCATCAAGACTGTGTTTGTATCATCATCATAAGCTAAATTTTCTTCTCCTTTAGTCTTTTGATCCTTCTTGAACCAACATTCATCAGCAAAATGTCTATACTTCTCACAATTATAGAACTAAACTTTACTCTTATCAAAATTCTTTTTCTTGTACTGATTCTTTCCCAGACCTCCTCCTTTTGAAGATTCGGTTTTGTCATCAGCTTTGAATTTCCCATTATTTGACCAATTTGTTTTACCTTTTCTTTTCTTCTTGAAATTTTTGTAATTTCCTTCTTTCTTGGTTGTTTGAACTTGAAGAGCTTGTTGCACCTATCTTTCTGATCCTTTACAATCACCATCAATTCATGTGCTTCCAAGGAACTTTGCAATTCCTCAATTTTCATAGTCTTCACATCCTTAGCTTCTTGAATTGCCACTACTATGAAATCAAATTTTGGACTTAAAGATCTCAGCACTTTCTCAACAACCATTTGATCGAAGATGTTTTCACCATAATTCTTCATCTGATTCACAAATTCAATCAGTTTTGAGAAGTAGTCACTTACATTTTGATCTTCTTCCTTTTGCATAATCTCATATCTTCTTCTGTATGACTGCAACTTTCTTCTTCTGTATGACTGCAACTTTACTTTTTTCACTTTTTCACCCCCACTGTGATAGTTTTCCAAGAATATCCCAAGCTTCTTTGGATCTTGTTTCCTTTGATATCTTCTCATAGAGCTTTATAGTCTTTCTTATTTGATTCTTTGTATGCCGACCTCTACGCATCAGTTGGATTTGCATCAAATTCTTCATATCCATTTTGAACAAGACCACCCACATCTTGTGCGCCAAACAAAGATCTCATCAAGAGACTCCATCGTTCCCAGTTTTTTCCATCAAGAACTAGAATGTTTAACCTAAAACCATTATTGTTCATCTTGCTTCTTCTTCAAGAAATCAGTGCACACAGCTCACTCAATGTTTCCCAATGATGATTCCCCTCACACTTCACTCGTGTTTCCCTTAGATTTAACCTAGGCTCTCTATACCAATTGTTATTGCAACAATGGTGTTTCTTGATAGAACCAGGTGGATATGCCAATAGAACAAGATGGATAAATTGTAAAACTGGAAAACCGTTATAACCTGGTTTCTAGGGTTTGGATAAGGAAGAAGAAGAATAAGAGTTTGTTTTAAGAAGAAGAGAGAATATAGAGAATTATTGCTTGCAATATGAATTTCATTGAGTTATGAATACACACGTTACAAAGCCTTTATATAGGCAAACTATCACATGCTTATAGCATAAGCTATCTCTAACTAACCAGTTGTTTTTTGTAACAAATCAATAACAACCTAGAATTAAGTAGTTATGAATTAACTCCTAACAATATTGTCTTTTGAGGATTTGCAATCTCACCTTTTTTATCTTCTCTGCACCAACATACATTTTCTACAACGTATCCAAGGCTTCTTTAGCAGATTTTGCATCACCAACCTCTTCAAAATTATCAACATTCACCCATTAAAGAATAATGAAATAGGTTTTGTAATCTTTCTTCTTCTAGTCTTTATACGCAATTTTCTTTTCGTCTATTGCATGGCCACCAATTGGAGTTATCCATTTTGTACCAAGTCCGAAAGGTCTTGATATTCAAACTGAAATTCTGGTCGGCTAGCTTCCTGATGTTTTATACGATGTTTCAACATTAGACACAAACAAAATGTTGAGTAAGATGTTTCAACATCGAGCTAGCAGAAAACAAACACAACAAGGAAAATATAAAGGACAGAAAAGTAAAAGGCACAGAAGGTTTGTTAACCCAATTCGGTGCAACATCACCTACATCTGGGGGCTACCAAGCCAGGAAGGAAATCAACTAGTGTAGTCCTTATTCTAAGTGCTCAACAAACTCCTCGTTTACAACTCTAGACCTAGGACCTACCCGTCTTGACTTCAACCAAGGAACTCCAAGATCTGAGATCCCATCTCACTTCCCTCAATCAATCACAACCCATGTGATTTAAACAAATACAATCAAAATGGAGACACACTCCGAGAAATAAAATCCACTCTTGCTTAAAAGCTTACGAGTGAAACACAAATAACAAGGACATAAAACCCTAATAATGACTCTTATATAGAACAATAGTTTTGATCCATTACAACTCAACTAAAGGTCATGCTCAATGCATCAAGGTGATACAAAGAGAGGCTCACAAATAAAGCACAATCGAAACCCTAAAATACTCAATTCAATACTATTGAATTGGTGAATAAAATTAGGGTATGAGTCTTCCTTATATAGCCATTCAGCAGCATGGGTTTTTTTGTCATAGGCTAAACATATATTTGTATCAAATATTCTTTTCAAAAATATATTGAAACAAATATTCTTCAGAAATATATCTTCCAAAATCTCTTTTGAAAATATATTTCACAAATAAAATTATCCATCTGAAAAATATCTTTCTTCTGGAAACACAAGTCTCTTAGACCACAAGTCACGTGAATAAAATCTTCATAGAATCTTTAGTGATCTCACGTAACAAATTAGAAACAAATATAGCTACTCATAAAAAGTTGGAACATCTTTAGGAACCGCCAAACAACATCACCAAGGGATCCTAAAATATTGTCTATACTTTAGGAACAAATCACCCAGCTGATTCTGGACAAAAATACGTTACTTGGTGAACATGAAATAAAGTGTGGTTTCCTTAAAAAAATAAAGCTCGCGTAAACAAAGCCACACAAACAGGACACACTGAACCGTACCAAGATGTTGGAACATTGTATCCAACATCATACAATAGTATTTATTTTATCAATAATGAAGCCAATACTCAAATACCTACCACAAACACAATCTTCTTTTGCTTGCACCAATTATCGTACTTCTTCTCATCAAAGATAGGAAGATTTGTAAGGAAGTTTCTGTTAGGATTAGTAGCCATTGCCAAGTCTCCGTGATCGAACCAGAGCTCTATATGCCAGCTGTTGGAACAAGATGAAACTCACTATAGTTTTCTTAAAGAAGATTGTTTTGGAAGAGAGAGATATATATTTCAGACTTTCATGATTAATGAAAATATCACGCACTTACCTTTTATTATTCATTTCATGTGTTTATATACTAGTGATCAGACTTTGATCACTCACACAATACACAATGTGACGAGATCAAGAGTTCACTCAGCATCCGGAAGGAAACCTATAAAAAATTCATATGATAAGAAGTTTTAGTGGGTTGATTAGTTCTGAATAAAACAACCATTAAAAGTCCAATTTTCTCCATTTTGATAAGTAATTTTCGTTTTTATTTTTGAGTGGATTTTTAAATGGTCTTTTGTATTCTCCGAGCCTCCCCAAATGCTTCAAAATAGTGCTCTAAGTTATTACGGTGACTAGTGAGAATTTTAATCATGTTAGTGCCTATTTTCTAGGTAATAAACATGCACTTATCATTGCATTTGATAAATGCATGGTAGTGGGAATTTATTTCTAGTATTTTTTTAATCCTAGACTATAAATAACAAGCTCATGTACTTCTCAAATCACAATTTGAAGATTAATATATTTGAGTTTTCTCTATGGTGAGAAGTTTTACTTTGTTCTTGGGTCAAGAAATTTTATAGTGTTGGTTCTACCGGCAAGTCGCGGTTAGGGTTGCAATTTTGTTTGATAACTTTGGTTCTACTGACAGTTCGCATTTAGGGTCAAGTTCCTTACTTGATAACTGTGGTTCTACCGACAGATCGCGGTTTCGGTCAAGTTCCTTGCTTGTTTTCAAGACGGTCATATCAGTCACTTATCACAATGAGAAGCTAACAGTCATAACAAAACAACCTTAAGAGAGTTATAACCAGTGGCGGAGCCACCTTATGCCTAGAGGGTTCAAGTGCACCTCCTCAATTTTTGTTTTCACACCAATTTTCTATGTTTTATCAATCATGAACTCCCTAAATAAGAGAGTTATAACCAGTGGCGGAGCCACCTTATGCCTAGAGGGTTCAAGTGCACCTCCTCAATTTTTGTTTTCACACCAATTTTCTATGTTTTATCAATCATGAACTCCCTAAAAAACATACCATGCACCTCATTTGCACCAACTCTCTTCCTTTTATACCAACAAATGCCTTTCCTTTTGTATCAACACAAGCCTTGCCTTCTTTTTATACACCGAAGTCAATCATGCAATGTCTAATCACTTAATTTTATATAGTAAATTTGTATGGTTTAAACTCAAAGTGTTATTATTTATTTAAATTGGCTATGTGGATAGAACTTGGTCCCAAATGGACACAAAACAATGACTTTACCACTAAGCCAAAGATACAAACATAAAATATGTTATTCTACGTGTATATATTTATGTTTATAACTTACAAAATGTACGTGATTTTAATATAGTGTTTGCGAAATAAAGTTGATTAATGATTTTGCAGTAGATTTTTTTTTTTGAGGTATCCAAATTTTTATAAAAAAATGTACTCCCTCTGTCCCTATATCTAAGCACTCATTTGACTTTATTTTTGTCCCTAAATGTAAATTCCCTTTCAAATTACTACACTACTAGAAAAAGAAAAATTTGAGAGGAAAATTAGTGACGGAAAAATTGAAATTCCTCACAAATTTCTTGGTCGCAAAATTTAGTGACAGAATTTGAGAGGGATTTCACGTTTTCCCTCACTAAATTTCCCTCACTAATTTATGTTTTTTTAGTAGTGCTAGATGCATTTATTATTTTTTCCCTAAGCATACCCTAATTAATACTATTAACTTGTCTTGAAATATGAAAAGTCAAATTTAATACACATACAAACAAATGACAATTTGGTAATATTAACACACAAAACAGAACATTAATTACATTGACAACATTTATTAAGAAATGTGAAAAAGGCAATGGATGCCTACATTAAGGGACGGAGGAAGTATTAAACATAAAAGACTCTCTTTATAAGGAGTTGAATCTAACAAAAGAGACTAGCTAGACTCCTACAATATACTTAAAATAATTTGCACTACAAACGAGAGTCGACTCTAGCAAAAATGATTAAACTCCCACAATGTAGTGAATCAATGTTCAAATTCCAGAAAGAAGAGGTACTCACATTTAGTGTACAACACATTTCAATATGATTACCTCTGGTCGAAACAATTTATAAGACACCAAAAAATAATGCACCCACTAAACTAGGGTCCTGACAACGGGTTATAACAGGAAAACAAAGAATTTTTAATCCCTAATAACATTTACTTGCACAACATACAAGCTAGCAAACTTCACTAAAATTGAATTAACTCTCGACAATTTGAGACGGAAAAGTACATAATGCGTCTCTAATTTTGTCGCCAAGTGTAAGAGGTGAAAAATTTGGTGACATTTTTTCGTATGTAATTTATGTTGTTATTTTAACTTTTTCTAGTTATATATTTGATTAATGAGATTGATTAATGAAAACACAATCAATTTTTTAAAAAATTTCATATCTAATTTATGTTGTTATTTTAACTTTTTCCGGTTCTATATTTGATTAATGAAAACACAATCAATTTTAATTTTTTTTTATCTAATTTATGACGTTATTTTAACTTTTTCCGGTTCTATATTTGATTAATGAGATCGATTAATGAAAACATGTTTGTTTTCTGGACCAGTCAGAAGACCAACCGCACGCCGACACGTGGTCGGACTTGCCCCGCCTCAAGTCTCTGCACGCAAGGGAGCATGCCAGTTTGCGTGCACCATGCCACACAGGAGCACGCCTTCGCGCAAGGATCACCCTACATGTACCCTGCTCCGTTCCTAATCACACGCCGCATAACCTAGAGACGGTTATGGCCAACGCACACCTGTATAAGGGTGAACTTGCTTCACCATCAAGGTCCACATCACTTTTCACAACACATCTTTTTCAGTTCCATTACTGACTTGAGCGTCAGAGTGCTAACGTACCTGCATACACCTTTCGTTCTACCGTGAAGACTCATCGTCGCCGTGCCGAAAGCCGTTACTGTCACACCGGAGCATTCTATGCTGCCCTTGCCACTCGATCGTTCTCATCGGACATATTAGCAATCAATTTTTAAAAGGGTCACAATTGAAACTTATTTCTTGTGATGTTTCCACTTCAACATGTTCCAAATGGTCTAAATCAATTGTTCTTTACCCCCACCGTTATTATAAGCACTTTAAATATTCTTCTTTTATCTAATGTACACCTTTATAGTCAATAGATTTTAACTTAACACAACTTCATTAGTATTTATCATTTGTATTTCATTGCTTAAACTAGGATATATATTGCGTACCAGTGAGTGCTGTTATATTTTTTTTTCTTTCTTCTAGGCAAGAAAATGTGTTACCTATCCCAGTGTTATTCGTAATGCATGTGCACAACAATATTGAGAGAACGTAAAGATAAAATATAAATATATATAGCCTCTAACATGCATAGTCATGCATGCATGTTGATATTAGAAACATAGTTAGGTACGTAAAAAAGTCGAATTTACAATTAACAAATGATGTTAGTGTTCCCTCTATTTAAACGCTCCAACCCCCATTATTATGATATGTCATGAGCATATGTCTTCCTTCATGTACACTACTTCTCTCACTCTCTCTCTTAAAAAAATATAATGGACAAAAAAGAGTGCAGTTCTTCACAAGATCCTGATGTACGAAAGGGACCATGGACAATGGAAGAAGACTTGATCTTGATCAACTATATCGCCAATCATGGTGAAGGTGTTTGGAACTCCTTGGCTAAATCTGCTGGTAATTAACTAAACACACATATACATCATACTTCCACTTTTATTGAATTAACTAAATAAAATAGCACTAATATTACGATATATATAATAACAACATGCTTAAGATCTCGTGCATATGTGCTTTGTATGATGATACCTAAAAACTAATGAGTTTATAATAATTGTTAAAAAATAATGACCTAGCTTGGTAAGGTAACTTAATCAATGTTTTATAAATCATCATAATAATATGGTTTCAAACATTTTAGGTCTTAAACGTACCGGAAAGAGTTGCAGGCTTCGGTGGCTAAACTATCTTCGACCTGATGTTAGACGAGGGAATATTACACCTGAGGAACAACTCTTGATCATTGAACTTCATGCTAAGTGGGGAAACAGGTCAATCTATAAAACATATATTTTTAATATATATCAAAGTCAATTATATAGTTATTCAAAAAGTGCATGTTTTGCATGCACTCTACAAAATCAAGATCTAATTATTTTTATATAGAAATAAGAAAAGTTTTTTTTTTCTTTCTATATTTCAAAAGATGAAGTTCTTTGCTTTATTTTTAACTTTTGGTACATATGAGCTTGTAGTATACTCTTGGAATAGTGTTTATAAAGTGGGAGAGAATTCTATGCATGAGAATAGTTGCAATACTTAGAGTTTTGTATTATTTTTACAAGGGGTTTGTACATTTTTTCCTTTCATTTATGTATACAAATTAATTCCATGTACAAAATCTATCTATAAAATTTTAGAATCTACAAAAATTGTTTTTCATTTCAAATTTGATACTAGATCCGTCGTTTTCTCTTTTAAAAGTTAGAGTTACATACATACCTCTCCTTTTATTTATCAACGAAACAATTACCTCTACTTTTTAGTTATAATTTATTATGATATTATAAGATTAGTGATAGTAGTTTTCATACATTTTATAATATAAATTTTTGGAGAAATAATTAAATACTGTATATTTAATTCAAATTGGTGGTAATTGTCTGTGAAAAAACTTTCATGATTTACCATATCCTAGATCTAGTTTATGAATGTTGGTGAGGTTTGTTGGGCCAATAAAAATAAGACATTTCTAAATCATAAGTTATTTTCTTTAACGGCAAAATATAGTTCAAATAGAGAAAGGAACAAAGAGGTGCTCTAACCCTTAAAAGGATGAACAATTAAATCCAATTTTACAGAATATTTAAAAACATCCCCACCCTACGAATAAGAACATATTTGGCCTTGTAAAAAAAAAAACATATTTGGGGACACCTTATCTCAAAAAACAATTAAAGAAAAGTTACAGTAGTTGTAATTCTTTATTTGATTTTTGTTTGAAACGAAAACAAATCACTACATTGAAATATGAAACTACATGAGACGAATGAAATTGCCAATCATATCAAATGGAAGAAAAAATCTCTAGAGAAGTAAAGAATAAGTTTGTCCATGGCGATGATAAAAAGAAAGACATGGATTTACGGTTGAAATCTTGAAACAGAAGATTTGGGATTCATATACGTCATTAAGGACCTTGATTAAGAAAATATTTCATATTTTCACTTTTTTTTATAATTGAATCCTCTACAACCACAACACGATGCATCTGTTGTAGAGTATCACTGGATGTTATTACACAACCACTTTATTGAAAATGGATTCACTCTTTGCATGTCGCATATCCATAGCCAAAAATTAGGGTTGGGAGAAAACATGATATACAGAGAGTATATAAGAGGATAACTGACAGAGAAGTCTAAATCACTTTACTTTCGTGTTTGGGTTCTCTCTTGCCTTCCTACCTCTACGACAACAACAAAGTGTTAGAATGGAAAAATTAGAGCAAAAAGGGAAGTTTACCACTTTATTTTAAAAAAAAATAAAAAATTATGTTTTGACTCTTACATCTTCAACATAAAAAGACTGAAAAAGGCTGCACAAAGAAGGTGGAGAGAGATCGAACATTTCATATAAAGAAAATGTGTTTGAATCCTCTACAACTGCAATATGGTGTTATAGTTGTAGGTACCGTTAGATTTAGAGAAAAACCGCTAGAAAAAATTGATGTTAGAGAGGTTGAATAGGGACTAGTAAAACAATACGAGTTAATCTTGTTTTTACTTTTGGAGTTGTTTTACCCTTTTCAAAGTTATTTCTCGTGTTTCCTAAAAGAACACTCAAAATATAAAAAAAAACAAAATGAAGTGAAAACTAGACAACTATTTTGAAATAGAGTGTAAAGAGAACAGCCAAATCAAGCATTTTCAAAATTTACCTTTCTTAAATAAGAAAAAAAGTGCTTCCCAATATTTTCTTTTGCTTATATATAATTATAAAATTCATTTAATTTTAGGTAAGCCTTTTGTATTTAATTTGATATATGTCTATAAGTCGCCTTGTAAATGATAACCGAATATGAATATATGTCATGGTTATTACACTAGTCGTGACCTAAGATGTTTCATGTAGATTGGATGACCCAACCAACCAACCAACTTAACTTTGAGAAATTGAAAAATTTAGAATCTAAACCATCCTATCTTTGTCATTGACTGCATGGAAGATTGACCTCATCAACTCTATTTTAGACTAAAATTATGTAAGTCTTTATTTCTTTATATATATATCTTCTACTTCGAATCAGTTAATGACAAGTTGAGGTACTATATAGGTTTAGGATCCTTATAGGGCGTACTTGTTCCTTTCCTATACACAACCAGCTAGCTCCACCCTGACTCGTGACTACTTTTCTCAAATATCATTTACCATATTGCCGTTCAAAAAAATATATATTTACCATCTTACAAATATCTATTTTTTATGACTATGTATTTATTATATAGAACAAGGCAAATAAGTTATGTATTTGTTAAGTCAAAAACCAAAAGTTATGTATCTGTCACACGTGCCTATATAACACACACTATGATCATTTAAAAACAATGTTTGAGTAAAAGAAATACAAAAAAGAACAAAATGAAGTTTTTTTCTACAACCGAACAAAATAAAGAGTTAAAAATATTCTACAAATTCCGTAATTAAATAAGGAGAAAACGGAACTTTATTTTTTATTTTTTTTTGTGTCAAAAACAATATTAATTAATATGTGAGAGGACAACATTAATTATTATATATAGACGCTTAATAAAATAAAATAAAAAGGGGATATATGTATTTAAAGGTGCACAGGAATATTCACCATAAAGGAAGAAAAAAAAATAGGATTGAAGTGAACCAAATACTTTCTACCTGAGGCATGCATGGAGAAATCTGAATATTTTTGAACTTGAAGAGGTCCTTCTTCAAAGGAAAGTCATTATTTATCTCTCCATATAGCAAAGGAAAACAAGCATCTTATGTATATTTCAACATAGATCGGTTTTATATATGAGTGAGTCTAATATATAACCTCGCTTTTATTCTTAGCCGTTGAACATGGCCTCAAACCTCTCAATCAATACACTGCCATTGGCAGCTTTAAATACTAGAGTTTCCAACCTTATCCCAAAGTTTTAAAAATTGGACCTCCGCATCAGTTTATTTGGTTCAATCGGTTGAACTGTGGTTAAATCGAATGACAAATAAAATAATATTGTAGATAATTAAGTAATTGAGTTTAAGTGTTTAATGAGTTGTTTCATCAATGATGAATTGTTTAAGAGAACTGATAGAGAATAATTTTTGAACATTTTATTTACCTTACAGTCCAACAACAGATTGTTAGGGTCTTTTTCTCCATAGAACTGGAGGGTTTAAACAAAAAAATAACATCGAAGATTATGATTTGAAAAAAAAATTGTACATTTGAACCAACCTAATAGAATCGATTCAATTGTCATTAAACCAACCGATAAACTAGCCCGTTCCCGGTTCAATTTGAACCAAATTCGGTTTTGACAACACTGCCCCCATAGTTTCTTTTTCTAAGGTTACACAAATTTTCACCTTGCATTAAGATTACACTACGAACTTTGATATCGTAGAAAAATAAAAATAAATCTCAATTACAATGCATTTACTAACCTCAATTTATAACCAAGGCACCTACTACAAATTTTATTTTATTTTTTATCAATACCTACTACAAAAAGTTGGTTTATCGACAGAAATAAATTCAATTTTTTTTTTCATATAATAAAAACTTTTTTTACTTTTTCTGAAAGTGTTTTAACTAGTATAAGAAAAAAGTCTTTTTAACTTTTACCTTAATTTTCTCACTGCACACACGTGTGCATTTTCTTCCATCACCAACCCTGTCACATTCATTAAATATTTCATTAGATTGTTTTTTTAAGGGGTTATTGATTGGTATAATTTTTATAGGAAAATGATAACATGTACTCTAATGACACGTATTAATGTTTTAAACATCGATCTGTTTTATTTAATAATAATACAAATTCATCATTTGTCTTTTTAATTATCATGAATAGACTTCAAAGATTTTCCTTTAATACATTATGAATAGAAGTTTATGTTCCAAATTAAACAGATTTATAGTTTATTTAGTTAGGATTGAATCGATTGAAGCATCCTTGTCCGATATATGGATGAAACAATCGTTGATCAGTTATTACTTATCTCTCAATAAAATTTACCACTTAAAAACCAGATGGTTAATACGAAGAAAAAAAAAGTATATATACATTCAAACCAGACACTTAAAACTAGTAATCAATTATATATCTCCAACATTCTTTTGCAAATTAATCATTCACCAATGCAGGTGGTCGAAAATCGCGAAACATCTACCGGGTAGAACCGATAATGAGATAAAGAACTACTGGAGGACAAGGATCCAAAAGCATATCAAGCAAGCTGAGAACTCTCAATCTCAAGAACAGGGTTCTGATATTCAAATAAATGATGATAATAATAATAATCAACTTATAGGAAGCACAAGCCAAATTTCCAACATTGCTGAACCTATGGACACCAATATTATCTCACCACCCTCTTACCAAGGAATTTTGGAACCATTTCCAGCTCATCAGTTCCCTACCAATGATAATAACTACTGGAGCATGGAAGATCTCTTGTCACTGCAACTACTAAATGGTGATTAATTAAGCCAATAAATATATATTATTGCTTCTTATTATAATATATAAACCTAAGTGCTTAATTAATTTCCATGAAGCAGAAGTATATATCTCTGCCCTGAAACATAATATTAAGCTTGTTTATACAAGTAGCTTGATGTTTGGTGACAAGTACTTTGAGTATTTAAGAACTCAACAGGTTATGTTCTGTAATATAGGAGCATAATTAAACTTTATATATCTTCATGCTCTCTCTCTTATTGTGGTTTATGTAAGATATATGATTGAGAACCACAAACCTTATATCTTGAAATATTTGCTTACTTATTACTTATTTCGTTACCAGAAAAAATTGTTTCTAAATATAAACGCTCTTTTAAATTACCAGATGTATTTATTGTTTTTTTTTTCAAATATATTTTAAATTAATACTACTTATTTTCTTGAATGATAAACATTAATTACATTATATTTCAACCTTTTCTTTCAATATATATAAAATTTGATTGAGAAACTTATTAAAATGAGTTTTGTGTTTTTTTTAGGAGGAGTTATATAACCAATGAAGATTTCATTAATTGTACTTTTAATTGGTTAGGAACACTGTTTTTTTGGTTATGCCAAATAATTTTTCTCTTCTTTACCTTATGTTTTGTGGCTTCGCAACATAGTAAGGGTAAAAGTGGTTTTGGACTTTGACTTTGCTCTAGAATTTGGTATTTTTGGTTGATTAAAATCTTAGAAATAGGACACTTTGATTATGTGGTGATATAAACTTAAAAGATTATACTAAGGTTGTGGTACAAAATAGTGTCCCATGATGTATCTTTTGCAATTGGCACAATACTTTTGTTTTCTCTTTTTCTTTTTATATCTATTTGCATTTGAGTTAAAATATTCCTTTTATTCACATCCAAATACAAATCTTTGTTTCTTAAAAAAAGGCTAAACTTTCTATCTAAAAATGGCTTCACCTTATAATTATAGTAAAATTATATCACTTTTCATATCTGTCCATTGAAAAGTTATCAATTTCTTTTGTTCTCTCTTTTAGTTGGCTATTGCAATTGTCAAACTCATATTCATATTGCACATGCATGGATATTGAACTTAATTGCATTTACAAAAATCATCAAAGATGGCCAAACTAAAGCCACAAGAAATTGACACGTGGCCTCTCATTACTTCTATGTTTGTTAACAATTGAAACCACCTTTCTCATTAGGCCAATGTGATCCACGTACTGCCATGCAACTTCCAGAACAGACGAGAACCTAACTCTTTGTCTATTGATCTATCTTACACTATGCCATCACATTCACATCACATGTGCCTCTTAAATAAATCCATCCATATCACCACACCAAAATTATCATCACCCATCATTTTTGTATCACAATTGCATTCTGTTACAAAATTTATTTAGTTTCTTGCTAGCTCTTCTTCAAATTACACAAAGAAGGTTTAAAATACCGATTATTTTATCGTAACGGTTATGGTTTTAAATTGCGGTCTGCAACTGCAATTGCTGCTACAATAAAATGATTTGCAACGTAACCTGCAACCACAATTTAAAATCATGGTTGCAGTCACATTGCAAATCTTGATATATAATGCAAAATTTATGTCAAATTTAACAGATTTTGCAATCTCAACGTGGTCGCGGAAACATCAAAAACTCTATGCCATGATCGATAGTGTTCCTAACAAAAATTAGTTTAGATGATGGCATTGTTGAAGTTACATAAACTATAAGGTACTTGTTTATGATTCCAACTGATAAACTTTGTCGTTAGTGAGAACATGAAGTTAGGCCAATGACAGCATAGCATAGAGCAAAAGCATTCATGGTGTACCAAACTTCAACTTTAGTTTAAAACTCTCTTAACACTTATTCAAACAAAGGGTATTGAAGGTGACTCAATAGACCTGTCCTTGGATTCTGCTATACCTTATTAAGGAAACAAAGGACTTTGATATCTCATCTTAAAATAAAAAGTAACTTTGTGAAGTGTGAACCGTTCATTCTATTTACTCACGTTTTTTATGTGCGGAAAGTAAATCTAACACGTGAATGGAATAAGTATTGGTCACGTGGTTGGTCGGATACTTGAAGAAAACAAAACATGATCAAATTGAATACTGGAGCTTCTGTTCTGTGTGCTATGCCAGCTTTTTCATATTAGATACTTATTACTTTCACCTGCTTCAGTATGGGGCTAGCTAGTTGCATGGGATATATAGATATCATATTATTTCTATATAATGCTTATTATAGGATGTGATAAGACAAATATTTGAACTAATTATCTATGGTTAATCAACTTATTGATTATGTCTGGTTATTTTATTTCTGTACTTTGTTCCATAAGGTAATATCTACCGACATAACACGTCCAATAATATCAAAATAATATATGTTTTGACCGGATGGATATACTATACTACCTTTGTACTAAATATAAAAGAAAGTTGGATTAAGTGATATTTGATCTATGTTTTGGATCAAATATGTTAACTTTTATTGATCAAACTTTATTTTATATTTAAGACAGGAGGAAGCATTAGTTTTTTGTCTTTCCTAAATGATTTCTAAAAAAGTGGGTTTGATAATCTAAAGTTGGACTAAAATATGTCAAATAATATTTTTGGTTAGGTTCAAATTCGGATACTTCAATCATCTCAACTTTTATTGAAACTCATTAATCATTTATGTCTTGGTTTGGTTATGAATCTAAAGATAAAACAAATACATTGAGATGATCATTAGCGACATTCATATAGGCCTAATTTAAAGGAAAATAAACTATTAATAATGTAATGTCGAGACTTTATGCAAGCAAGAACAACCATACAATTGATTTGAACACCACATCTTCAATTAAAATCTTAATTAAGGCGTTAGATATATGAGACATCTCGTTTATATGTTGCTCAAAATCAACTTTTTCATCTTTGATATATCCAACAGTACACCAGGATTCGCTCTTACTCCCACACCAAAACAAAACAAACTCTGATACCTAAGTTGAAACTTTAGAGGAGCCTAAAAATTCATGGTTCATCATGGATGATGAGAGACTCACAATTGAGGGAGAGAATGATGTATTAAATGTGAGTTAAAAATCTCATATTCGATAAAAAAAAATTAAAATAAAATAAAAAGATATCTAGCAACATATAAGGGGAATTCATATACCTAATACCTTAGGTTTTGGTGGATATGCAATGTCAAACTTGATTATACAATTTCTCTTGGCAAAATGTGACACCCTATAAATTTAGTTATGAGTTTATTGAATTGGGTAAAAAATTTATCTCTATTTCTTTGTTCTGGTTTAAGACTACACCTAAAGCCCAATCCTATGGGTCATATTCCACTCACTGTAGACTCCAATAAGGTGTCAGACCCAAATAATATTCCTATGTTTATATAAGGAACACGTCATCACCTCACAAGTTATGTTTCATGTTAACCATAGCTATCAACCTCAATTATATACTAACTTGAGTGTCGAAATGTCTTTTGTGAGTACACCCCTTCCTCAGAGCCGAAGACATTCCGGCCAAACACCACCGTTCAAGGGACCTTCTTCTAGTGGTCAGTCATCTATGCAAGACCATATCATTCTTCTATACGTGTGTGTGTGTCAAGTTCACGTTTTATGGATACAATGCTGACAAAAATAAAAACTTTTGTTGGAACACAATGTTGACGGGTATGACATCATTTAGAAAAAAGGTAGGTTTCTTAGGATTTTTTTTTCCGAAAGAACTAGCCCAACTAGACTACTAAGCTCCTAATTAGTGCTTCCATATGGATTTGAAAATTGCTATTCTCCCATACACTTTTGTTCATTCCTACCTCAAACTATCTAAAATAACTTCAATGTGAGTTAACTCACAGTAGAATCAACGTGAGTTAACTCACGTTAAATCAACGTGAATTAACTTGTGTTGGAAGTCAACATAGGTTAACTTGTGTTGGTTTTAGGTAAACTAACAAACCATCAGTTTTTGACAGAGATGATTTCTTTTTAAAGCATGTCTTAGCTTAGAAAAAACATTTCATTCACTAATACGCTATTCGCAAAATCTAAACATAGAATACGATAAATTTATTTAGTTTTAATTTCATCTCCGTTCGAATCGGACAATAAAGGAAACGTTATGTTACATTAAATTACATTCTCCCTAAATATATGGTATCGTCATGATGTTTAATTTAAATTATATTTCTTGAAAGTTTGCCGAAAGTGTCGGCATTGAAGTATCTTATACTTAGTGTAAAAATTTGGTAGTGTCTTTGAAAATCAAAAGAATGAAGAAACACATCACATGTATTCTACCGAATCAACTATATAGGTTATCACAACGAATTCCCTCATATAAGATGAATAGTGACAAAAAGGAGTGCATTCCAATATATTCTATTGAGCTTAATCCTACTGCCCAGCTAGCTGACAAGTTTCAATTGACAGAGGGGCATGGTCAAGCACAAAACATCTTAGAAATGCATTCATGATCGTCACACTCATCTTATTCGAATGAATTCTACGTCAAAATGTGTTTTCTTCATTCTTTTGACTTTTCAAAGAGACTACCAATCCTTTACGCTGAGCATAAGACATTTCAATGCCAACATCTTCAGCAAACTAACAAGAACTAAAATCCAACAAAATAATGATACAACATAATTATACTACCTAAAAATCTTCATCTGGCCGAATCAAACTCTTGAGAATGTCTTCAGATGATCTCAGCAACGAGGCATTCATCTCGATCGTTAGGAATATTCTGTGCTGACCAAATATCGAGAACATGCTTCTCACGTCGTCGTCATTCGTAAGCATCATCTAGTTGAACGTCAATCTCCCGACTGAGACGAATGATAGAAGTTCATGCCAAATATCTTCCACCCTCCTTGTGTCTCCATGGTTGAGTCGTTGGATGATTTCATCATGTAGATCCTTCAAATCTTTTAACGTGACATCGTCCCGAACCCTGAACAACTTGTTGGGCTTTCCACCATTGAAGCAGACTTCAACTAACATTATGAGAATAACTATGGCAAGAATACCCGTTAACTTAGCTCACTTGATAAGGGATCATGCATACAAAGGTCGGGGTTTGAACCCTGGACATCCCACTTATTCACCTTTAAGATAAATTTCTCTTAACCACTAAGCTACTTAACCAAATATAATAATTCTTTATAGGATGTGTTTGATTCAAGTATTGTACAGTACAAGACAAGACATTACACATTACTTTCCGGAAGAAAGATAGAGGGATAATATTGTCTACATGTAAAAGAAATTCCACTAAATTTTGTCTTATAGTCTATATTTAAAAAAAAGCAAGATTACAATGCTGTAGCCAACCTATTAAAATATCGCAGTAAATCGAAATTGATCACAGCTGCTCCATGTTATATTTCTCATGTCCAGTTATATCAAACTTCTCAAAATCTGAAACGGAACATTTTATCTCAGTGGACACAAGTGTCTTTGAGATACAGAGATGTCTCAACTTTCTTTAAGTAAACTATTTTCTAAAAGACTATTCTCTTTCATTTCTTTTTTCATTGTACATAAGTAATTTTAACCATGAAATCTCTTGTTAAAACGATATTAACAAGTGATTTCCGCAATAACTTCAACATATTATCTCAATGGACACAAGTGACATCGAACATGTCAGCATTCTGATTATCTGGCAGCAGACCTGATTTCGACAATTAAACAGTTGCGAGAGTGAATCGTGTTTGCGCAGGCTAACCTGCATTTGACTCTAAAAATATCAAATCCGACTTCGATACCACTCAATCTTTAGCACTGACAAGAGGATGGGAACCACTTTGATAAGAAATAGTGTTTCAATTCTAGAATTAGCATAAAGAAGCCATAACATGGAATATGCATTAATGCCAGCACCAAGTACCTACAGTTCAAAACAAACAAAAAATTGGATTGACCATATATTAATCAGAATATCCAATAGTGTGAGGAAAATGGGGACTAGGATATTGAGTTTTCCTACTAGGTTAAACACGGAAAAAATTTCAGTGTTGTACTTAAAAATCACTAGAATAAAACCTTGCTTGAAAAGGAAAATGTAGAGCCTCATGCAATGAGAACCCAGGATGATTCAGTAGTAATATTATTTCCGCGCGATCATTTAATTTAAAAAATTATTTAGTATTAAAGAATGAAATAGCGTACCACAGCGGTGCATACAGTGATGACAAATCAAGAAAAGGGTAAGGCCACCTGTAAGAATGAGTAGAGTTACCATATTTAGTTAACCAATTGTGTGATTGTGTCTCCAAAATTTGATATGCAAAAATATAGCATAAATTACCAAATCGAGATGCAAGCATGAATTATCCACTGAAAAATGACGTAAACACCTGTCCATAACACAAAGAAAGACATCCCAGACCAGGGTATTCGCTGAAACATGTAGGTTAAACCTAATTTAACATCGGTATTTTGCAATTATTCTGAATGAGGATTTTAGATGGTCATCAAAATACTTACCAAGCAATTTAAAGCTGCATCCCCAAAGAGCAAAACTAAATTTAGTGTATGCATGTTCACTGTCATCTACACAAGGAGGAGAAAAATTATCCGACTAAATCTAAATCATTAGGACATGTAATAGAAGAAATGAGGGAGAAATATAGAAGAGACTGTCATAGAAATCAATTATTATATTAAAACCAAAATATCATGTATCAATTTCATGAATATACTTTGTAAGTTGTTGATAAATTTTAAATTTAGAATACTGAGACAGAGGGTCAAATTGGGCAACATGTTGATTATCCCTGAGGCGAAATGCCACTGATATCAAGTATTACGAATACCCTAGTATTGATTACTCTTATGATTCGGGCACACACATCAAACTCATCCATGAAAAATTGGTGAAGCTGAGAACTGCCTAAGCCTTCTAAGCACTTCAAAGACCATATCTATACGCGATATTGGACTGAACCTTACCTACTTACTCAGCCAGCACACAAAAGGTGTTGTACCACTGAAATGAAGGAAAATTAACTATCTCAATAACAGATGGCAGGGTTGCCACATGAAGGATAATTTTCCAACAGTTTCTCACGCTTAGACCCAATGAGCCTATAGCGTGGATGATGAGGGAAGCCAACAACGAGACTCTGGTACCATCTTAGAATTTGAATCTGTACCTAACTTGATGACAAAAGTTAGCTCAGTGAGTTAGCGTCATCCACACTTTAAGATATATGACTTGCAATCTTTCCTTTCAAATTATTGATCTTCGTGGAAGAAACAAATGTATCTATATGTAAGGATTCAAATGCAATGTCAGATCATGTATATTGATCCAAAGACCTCATTTTAATGCCTCCAGTCAAAACAGATCACATCAATTTCAGTTGCACAGTAGATATCCCTAGGAATGCAATAAAAAACGTATATCGCAAATAAAATGCTTTAGTAACCTTGACCTAATTTTATTGGATAGAGGATATGAATTTGGTACAGTAACAAATTCACGCAATCATCACATCCGTGATTATTGATCGATATCTAGCAGCAGTAGATTTTGATTTTGATTTTCTAAATTGTAAAATACCAAGCTTGAAATCATGACCCTCTGATCTTGATCCAAAGGTCACCGATGTACTAACTGCGTGAATGCGGGGAATTTGTGATGGCAACAAATCCAAATTCATCAAATGTCTCACCATTAGCCCCAAGTTCAAGCCTTCATAACAGTCTAAGTATATATCACCTATTAGATTAGCTACTGGTAAAAACTTAAAAAACATTTCATATGCAGCACGTAGCAAGAGAGTATAAATATGAAATATTTAAAATTGCTACTCACAAAGTTTAAATCATAATCTCTCAGGGTAAGGAATGGAAAAATAATGAGCCAATAAACGCAATCCGTAAGCATGACTGCTCCTGCACTAATCTGTTAAAATATATAATGAAACGTATTAAAATCAAGGAACATTAATGCAATATTGTAATCAGTGCAGACCGAAATTATCCAAAAAAGGATGTAAAGTTCAAGTATTCAACTTCATTAACATGCAAAATTATCTGATTTTTCTTTCAAATGGTCCAAAACACTGTCTTCATGCACCACAGCTTAACAAATTATTCCCTCCATATATGCTCTTTGATCCTTAAAGAAATAATAAATTTATGCAAATATACACTCATTTACCTTTAATTCATTTAATGCATCATAATGATTTTTCTAAATTACAAAAAAAAAAAAAAATATTCAATTGTATCTTGGTTTCATAAAAAAAAATTGCGACAGAAATAAAAAGCTTAAAAGACTAAAGATTAGGGACGGAAGGAGTAGCTATTAACAAGTGAATAAGCACAACAAAACCATGATTTGAAGGAGCTAAGAAAAGGCAAGATACAAAGGAATTTAAAAGATAAAAGATAAAACATGGATAGAACACTCACAAACTTTAAAAGAAACAAATATAAGGAAAAGCAAAATACTAAATTTCCCGACATGCAATAAGCCCAGGTCTGTGTTTTTCTATTGAATTGTTGTTAATACCTGGAATAAAATTTGAAAAATGTAACTCCAAACGGGTGCAATTTGATTCTTCTGTATGTTTGTGGCATCCTGGTGTAAGAGAGGCACATTTGGACCTTGCTCTGCATCTATTCTTGCAATATTATCATTTAAGATGGTGGACGTTGATTTTCTGTACATACAACACCCATACACTGATAGCACAGATGCACACTACAAAAAGAAAGTTCGAATTGTGAGGCATAAATATGTCAATCAAGACTTTAGAAATTAAATTTCCTGTTAACCTTTTCTCAACTACTATATTTTTAAATGCGAGAACATCACAAAGTCAAAAAACAAGATATATGAATAGGATTGGTTCGATCCAAGGCAAAGCTTCCAGGGAGAATCAAGAGCCATACCCCAAAATAAATTGTAACCAGAGTGAAGGTCCACCTAGAAGAAATCCAAAATAAGACAGTTTCACAATCACAATTTATGAATCAAATGGCAAAGAAATTTGAAATCAAAACTTTGAAACAGATGGCAAAGAAATGGAAAAGACATTGAAACTAGTACATCTTTAAATCACCAACTAAGAAAAATAACAATTAGCTCACCAAATCTATGGCACCGCACTAAGCATGACAGGACCCACTAATAAATCAAGTACATGAGGATAACAAAAGAGAAATACTCACTGAGTGTAATAGTAAAATGTTGTGCCATGACTGACATGGAATTTGGCAATTAGTGATGCCAAAAGAGAAGAGAATGAAATAACTCGAAAAGCTAGCAAACAAACAGGGTGAATGTTCTTAAGACATGGCTTCCATGCTTCATCACCGCACAAAGTCCTATCTTGCTGGTTTTCTCCTTTGTCAAGTGTGAGATTCCTTGAACTTTCACGCTTCCATATTGTTAGACATGCAAGGACCATAGACAGCAAAACAGAAACTACGCAAATATAGACCCTCCAATTTAACCAATAATTGAGGGTGGTTGAATCAGTTGCATCGTCCAGTTGCATCCTCCTGATAAAAAAACAACATTGCTACATGAAAAACATCATGACAGAAAACCAATTTCACTAAATTACGCAATTTTCTTGAAGTTCTTCGTTTACTCCAACTAAGAAAGTGGCCACCGCAGAAGGCTTTATAGTGCATATTTACGAATATGTAGAAATGTCAACTCAATATTTATAATTTGGAAGATGTTTAGTTTTCTTGGGTTGATGCTAGAAGGGTTTTAGTTTGTAGTAATCTACAAAGCAACTGCTGATATAATGTTGTGGTTTTTGAGGTTTCTGATGATTTTTAGATGTGATAATCACAATTTTCAGCAATTATCCGAAGTTTCTGTAGTTGCAATATTACCATAAAATTAAAACCTTGGTTGATTGTTGCTCTATAGATTCCACATATAGCATAAAAAAATTACTATGATTATGCTAGAAGACGTGTGCATATCCTTTATGGATTTAATCGATATGCATCAACAATGTAAATATTTTTCACATGTCAATTAATCATAACTATTTGATCATTACAAAAATTTGAATTGAAACATATCTACCTTAAAAATCATACAAATGATGGTTCATGATTGGTTGACAGCGTAAAAGAATTAGTCTCGTCCTTCATTTCTCTCTTTCTATACGTTCTCCCCTCTCCCTCTCTCTCCCTCTTTGATAGGACGAACCAAAGACAAACAATGTTCACTCTTAGGTTTGAACTTGAACGTCCCAAGTCTCTCTCTGAAGTGTCTGAAACATCTTAACTACCTTAAACTCCAACCTTCTGTATCGTGCCGTAGTCATAGGGACCATTGGATCTAGAGGAAAAAAATTCTCTCTAAATTAAACGGTCCCTACATCTGCTACACGGTACAACAATAACTATAGGTATAGAAATTCCGACTCCCACCTCTATTTATTCATGTTGGATACATCTTTCTCTCCTGAAAATTTTAGTAAATTATACCCTCATTTTGCCACTTCTCTTGCTGAGAGCCTCATCTTAAAGCTAAATATCATAACAATTAATAGTGCACATCAAAATCTAAACTCTAACTAAATTAACTACACTCGATGATTTGATTTCAAATCAACCATAATCATCCCATGATTCTATATGACACAAAATGAAACAAAACAAGGCAAAGCTAGATATAAATGTACTAATGTTTTCCTAAATTTTAAACAGTTTTTTTATAAAAAAATCAACAATAAACCTAATTTAAAAGGAAAAAAATATATAACACAATGAAGCATGAGAAAAAAAACGAAATAACAATGCAAATTTGAATGTGTGAATGTTTAGAAAAAGTTACAGTGAGTCCAAATAAATTTATTGCCATTTTCATGCAGCAAACAAATATTACTAAAAGATGTCTTGCATCACCACCTACACTTTCAATAGAAGGCGTGTCTTGGTGTCCAACACATGTCAGTGTTCGACACTACACTCATACTTCAAATTGTATAGTGTAGACATGTTAGTGTTGCGTCCGGTGTTCGTGCTATGTTTAAAGTAAAAATGGAAAATAAAGCAGAAGAGATGGTTAAAAATTGGAAACATACGATAAAGAGAAGAGAAATGTGAGGCGATGAAGAAACTGGAAAAGCCGTGTTGCACTGATCTTGGACTATTGTTGAAGGAAGGAATATTTCTATTTTTTGTTCAATGAAGCGGTTATCGATTGGTCATTTTTTTTTTTTTAAATGAAAATGATTGATCGAAGTTTACGTTGACGGGTTGCCTCGTTAATTTACACGTAATGTCTTGGTTGGAATATAGTGGTGGCACGTGGAATGTGGAAATTTATTTAACTCTATCTACATGCAATGCATGCAATATCTCCTCTCCATTACTCCAAATCTAGGAGACTATATATTTTTTTTAGATTGTCGAGTTTTGTGAGACTTAAATAAAAAAAACAATTTTTTTAAGAGCTTATGTTGTTTCATGTTTAAGTTTATTGAAGTGGGGACCTTAAAAAACATGCATCATTTTATCTAAATATCTTAGAGTAATTGGATTGTTGAGAAGAGTAATTGGATTGTTGAGAAGAGTCACTTGATAAAGAGTATTACATTTATAATTGATATATTTTTTTAGGAAAAGAAAGGGGAATTGGAGTAAATAATTTAGAATTTATACTGTGTCAATCAATTATAATTATTAAAAATGTTTTTTTAAAAATTAAATGTTAATAATTGATTATTAAATTAATATTTACTTCTTTGTTTGAATTTGAACCAAAAACTTCTAATTTATTTATTTCCTAGCTCAAATTAGTTGCTACTCAACCTTATTACTAAAAACATTTAGTTTTAATAACAAATTACTTTTAAAGGTACGTCATTTGCAATTTGAACTTTCTTTTCGGTGTATAAAAAATATATCTATGTGATACCAAACATACCACCATGATATCTAACATAGGCGAATAATACAATTCATTTTTCAATTGTGCTTATGTCTTGTGGTGACAATTTAGTCTCACATCATGATCTACATTAACTTGTAATATTTGGATACTTTGTGATATTGAGAAAGCAAAATTGAAGAAATTTCTATCCATACATTGTAGGAAAAGTTGCCTTATCACAAATATATAGATTTCGGACCAAAATGTACATGGTTGACTCAATTTATTAAGGCTGTGATGTGTTAGTGTTATCAATATTTTTGTAAGAATTAAATTTTATAATAAAATTACGTAGTACAAATAATTGGTTAATTTCCTAGCTAATATGACAAAGCACATGTGCTTTGGAAATTTGATTTGTTTAGGGTTTACATTTTTATTAGTATATTTAAACAATACTGTAATGATACAGAAAATGAGAAAATATAATAATAAGATTTTATACACATAAAAATTGCCACGTCGCTATACAAATTGTTAAATCACTATTCAATTTGTAATAGGAAAAAAATTGGAAATGTATAATGGTTTTTTTTTTATGTTTTTATACTTAAAATTGAAACTAAAATTGTGAATAAAAAAAAACTAGATAAAAAATGCATTTTATAATGCAATTTCCCTCTAGTTGTCATTGGTTCTGGCTTGATATTCTTCCTGAACCTGCTAATGGTTTGTACAATGATTGAACTTTTTTCAAACAGTTTAGATGTACAATACTTGAATCATTTTGAACAAAGTTTAGCACAGAGAAGCAGTCTCTCAACTGTCTAAAACTAATTCAGAACCAAAACACAGGTTTTTGTACCAAGACCAAATTTTCAACTGTTTAAAACATGTCAAAACCAAGAACAAGTTTTAAAATTGGTTTTAAAAACAAGTTCATTAATAGAAGAAGTTCTGTTTTGCATGAAAGACCAATTCAGTTCAGAAATTAAGACAACAGCGCGCCTAACCTTGGAAACGACGCAAATTGCAAAACTGTTAGTTCAACCTTTTCCCAAACAAAACCATGCCCACATCTTTGGCAAAGCCAGTTCGGATCGATCAGAAGTGAAAAATTCATAAATTGTATTCTAGGCTTGCACTTCTGATTAACATGCTTACCAGAGCTCCAGCATTATAATCTCTTTATTGGTACCAATCGAGCAAAATTCTTACTAGCAAAATAAGTTCCTAGTTGGAGCATTTTGAGGTGAATTTAACGGAGTTCTAGTTTAAACTTTATTGAGAATCACAAGCAAGAACAAACACCAGTTTCAAAGTAATGAGTTACATTTTCTCTTACTCAAGGATTTTTATTACAATAGTTAACTTCATAACCACAAACCAGGCTCATCTTTACGAGGTTGAACCGGAAATAGCTCCAGCAGATGTCAGCAGGGGTACCAGCTTACCCTGGTTTTGCAAGTTAGTTGTTGCTGCATACAATCAGAAAGATCAAGAAAACAAGTTACAATTCAATAAAAGAAATGAAACCAGTGATCAGAAAAACTGCTACTGTTCTGCTATCCACTATTTAGTACAAAATGTTGTTAAATAGTAGCTAGTAGAGCTATAACATTGTGGCGCAGCAAAATTTTAACAAACCGCTTTTTTCAGCGATCCACGATTGGCAACATTGCATAAATCTATAAAAAAAAAAAAAATCTATATCTTACAGTCACAGCCGCCAATGTGGTTTCCACCAATAAAAACATTTGGCACAGTCCTCTGACCAGTCCACTGGGCTAATGCTCCTTGGATCTCACTTCCATCAGCTGCATAATGTCAATCCACTTCGGTTAATTCACTTGGTTTTCACAGACAAAACACATAGCAATAATGGAAAGAATAAACAAAAGCCATAAAATATACACAAGATAATCCAATCACTGGTGAATTCTACAGATTTTATGCATAGGTTCCCATATGACTAAGTGAAAATCATATATTATTTGACTATCTAGAAAACAACTATGGAGCTATAATTTTTGTGAAAAGCAATCCCTAATCCAACATAGGTTACTAACGCTCGATACTTTCCAGCATCCTTAGGTGTGCATAGAAATCAATACCTCCGTTCACTCATACTGAAAACTCATTGCTGAGAAATATAACACAATTTAGACATTATCCAACACTTAACCAAAAACAACCATGAACCCTGTAATGAGAGGAGAGACTAGACAATACAAAAAATATAACCTTCCCAGTAACGAATCACACAACAAAATCGTGCAAATAAGGTGATTAGGTGTCACTCAAAAGCAGAAAATAACGCCAATAGTGTCTGAACATGAACACAATATAAGACCATTAAGTAGTAATTACAATAGGAGTGACACTAAGATCAACTGATTTATACATCCTTAAACAAAATATGAAACTTAAAGCAGAACAAATGCCCTGGTTTGCAGTCATCTTGCAGGGCAAAAACAGTAACCAGTGAAACCTATGTTCACAAAATATTCAAAATGAAGTGTGTTTGGTTTCATGGTAGAGAAAGCCAAAAGTGATGCATAAAATTAATTTTGACATGTTTGAATGATGTCGATTGGAATTGATTTGCCTTTAAAATTGATTCTAACTTGATAAATTTTGTACTTTTTGACTCAACGTGATTTTTACACTAAAATTTATTGCTCAACTTACTTCTAAATAAAACTATACAAACATAAATCACTTCACATCTTATTCACTTCAAACTAAAATCAATTTATTCAAAATCAATTTTTGTGTCGTAAAATCAAACCAACACGGAGTTGTTTTGTATTATTCATGATGAGGCCAGTTTGACTATAAAATTGAGTGTTTTTATTTATTTCATTGAGGTCAAATTCATTGACCTAATCAAAGCCAGCTAAAACCTCACATGTAAAATGTTGTTTGACAATTTCACATTCACAAACTCGTTACTCATACTAAAGGTGGGGACAAATGTTTGACATTTCATTGATAGAAAATATAAGAAAAATGAATCAGGTGAAAATGATTTCATAAAATTGATTCTAGAAAATTGATCTCACTTTGCGTAAAAGTGAGTTAAACAATAAATTTCAAATTGAATTTAATTATATAGACAAAACTCTAAATTATAGTTTAAAGTTAGAAAAATCTAAAGCCAAAACCAATTCCACCTGATAACACTCAAACATATCAAAATCAATAAATATGCACATGGGTTTGTCGTCAAGATTTAGTCCGCATCACGATGGCTTTGTCAGGATCACGGAGAGTCATAATGATTGTACAAAAATTACGTTGGCTCACCATGATTCTGAAATAATGCCATGAAACACTGCTTAACCCTAAAATATAATAAAGTATTTGCAGAAATTTAAAATAAATAAATAAATAAACAAATAAATAAAATAATTAAAAGGATGTGAAAGCAGTTACATTCAGAATCAAGTTCAATGGCTTTGAAAGTGACACCCAAATCAGTGAAGAGTTTCTTCACTTGAACGCAAAAGGGACAATAGCTTTTGCTGCAAAAAAATTCAATCAATCAATCAATCACCGAATTAAACAAGTCAGCGTAGTTGTTATTACAACAGAAAAAATTAATGAATGAGAGAAAGCGAGTTACCTGAAAACAACGACGGGATTGGAAGACACGATCTCCTTTGCCTTTGGTAGTGCCATTTTGCTAATGCTAACGAATCTCCAACTTCTCTACTTTTTTATTACGATTGAAATGAAAGCCCTTCAATCACGCACCGCTTTAACACGTGTGAGACCATTATGAATTCTGCTCTTCTCCCAAAAGTTTTGCTCGCTCCTAACTGAAAAAGTCCATAATGCCCTTGTGTGAGTTTAGTCATGACCTCACGCAGCCTACGTGAGTTAAATCACGTTAGTTTTAAACATTCCAAAAGCTATGAATTATATTAGCTTCAAGTACTGCGATCAAGTGCAAAGAACTAAAATTCATGTTATCATTGAAAAAAGTATATTTATTGATTGATCAAGTGCAGAGAATTAAAATTTATTGAAAAAGATATAGCTTCTCAAATGAAAACTCATTTTGTGTCAGATTGTTCTAGTGAAGCGTGACATGGTTTGTATCCGACAAGTTTCCAGTTGTCCATTTGGGGTGAGGTTGCAGTGATTTTATTGGTAAACACTTGCATAAAGCTTGAGCGTATGTTTGTTGTATAAAGTGAAATGAAATGTTTTGGAATGTTTAGAACTAGCGTGAGTTAACTCACGCAGGGGCATTTTCGAACGTTTGGCTGGAAATGAGAAAAACGTGTTAGGAGAAGAGCAGAATTCGACTATTATATACTCTTTCTCCAAATACATATGTTAGTAGACCTGTCAATAGTACTAGGCCCACAAGCCCCAATTTTTAAAGAGAATTTTTTTTTTGGAAAAGTTGTTACGGTCAACGCCGAAGCTTCGGCGAAAATCTGATGGTTGCCAGAGCTTTGGTGGTGGTTGGTCGATGGCTGTCGGATCTTCGGTAGTGGTTAGTGGCTTTTTTTCTTTCTTCTTTGGTCAAGTAGCCTAGTGGCTAGAGCTCACACAATTTAATTGTGGAGAAGTGGGGTGTCCGAGGTTCGAACCCCGGCCCTTGCATATAAAATGCAATATCCCTACCAGCTGAGCTAAGCTCACGGGGATGTGGTTAGTGGCTTTTAATTAATAAAAAATAGAAAATATTTGTTTTTTTTTTGTGGATTCTAGGATGAGGGATCAATTAAGTTTCTCATCAGTGGAGCACGGAAAATTACAGTTGGATTTAATCAATGGATCATATTTGTTGCAAATAAAAATGAGAACATCTACATCTTTCCACACACAATTTTGTCTCATCTCTTCTCCCCCTCATGTTAGTTCCATCAGCCACCCTTCCTTGCTCTGAGATCAACGATCCTCTCCTTCCATTCCGACTAATTCTTCTCTCTCGTTATTTCTCCTCCATTATATTTCAAGTTCTACTGTACAATGTTTCTTCTTGTATTTTTTTTCTTTTATCACAATTTAGGGTTATCGAAGTCATCATAGGATTGAATTTCATGGCAATGTTGAACTCAACCAAAATTTTGAGCACGCATGATCAAACAAAAAAAAACAACTATTAAAAAAGGCAAAACAAAAAAAACCCAAACATGTTTCAGTCGATAAATCTATCATACGTTTTATAGATTGAAAAGGTGTTGGCCAAAATGGACTTTGTTCCCTTGAAAACTAAATTATACCTCCGGCAATGCATGTAATTGTTATTCGATGAATTATGTTTATTTTCTTAGTTATAAAACTAAGGGGTGCATCAAAGGTTGTAGATCTATAATGATAAATGGGTATACCAAGTGTGGAAGGATTTTGGAAGCTGTTAAAACATCAAATGCATGTTGAGAATTGAGAAAAAAAATGAAAATTAGGGGAATGCGCATCATGCCGATGACACCTTGATGCGCTTGTTGCTCAGGAGGATGGAGAGCATGAGTACTTGCAGCTTAGCAGAAGGATGAGCCGCATCAGAAACCATGTGTATGATGTGATGTCCAGTGGTCTGGTGCCGCGAGGGTCTGAGGAATGACAACATTTGGAGGATGTGTTGAAAGATGTGCATGATGGGAAGGTTTACCGTCGTCGGGGAGCTACTGAGGGTGGCAGAGGTGCCAAAGGTGGTGGCAGGGGTAGTGGCGGTGGTCCGAGTGTAGTTATTAGGGGTTGATTGTAATTTTTAATCATGTTATGTTATATTTGAATATTTTGGATTATTTTTATTTTTATGTTTTATTAATGTTTGAATGTTTGAAAATTATATTGTATCGTTTATTGTTATGTTATAAGTTGAATTTTCTGTTTGAACAACTGGTCAAAACATGCTCTAAAACAGAGGCTCGCCCAAAACAGATGGCTTCTGCCTCTGTGCTGATTATGTAATCCGGAAACATCATTTCCCACCCCATTTGTTGACTTTCAACGGGGTGATTTACACATTTCAGATTACATAATCTGTGCAAACTTTATGCATTATGTTATCCGAATTCATCCATTCAACATTGGCACCAACATCCATCAAGGTTGTTTAAGTGCCAAAATCCACGAATTTGTCTGGAATTCATTTTCCGGAAGTTGTTCGGATTATATATTCCGAACTAGGGGTATTTTGGGAAAAAATAGGGCGCGTGAGGAAAGTCATAGGGTGGGAAAAGTAACACTCAAATAATAATTATAATTAGTGGGCCTTTAAGCCCCTAACCCTTAGCCCATAAAAAATTAATTTAGTGGGTTAGGCCAAACAAATCAATTTTTACATGGGGGACAACATTAAGAAAATTGTTTTTCTAACATCAAAAACTTCCTAAAAACATAAGTAAAATACTTAAATGCCCCTAGCGGTAGTTAACTACCTTCGTGATTTTCCCCCAAAACCAGTACAACCCTACTTCCCTATTCATTCATCACCTTACATCATCATCACCTTACCTCAAAAAATTCCGCTTTCAATTTTTTTTTTTGAAATCTTGGTTCAAAATCATTACTAATGGATTGCTAGAACATTTCTACACACATTTGACATCAAAAAATAGGTATCGCAACATTAAACACACGTTCACTGAGTGTGAAAGCAAAAGAACCAACCCAATCTTGTGCGAGACTTTTTGCTAGATACATTTGGTTCTAAACAAATTTTGATGTTGTATGTTGTTGCACAATGATCACTTCTTTTCTCTGAATAACCGGAACTAGAATCTCTCTTCCATCCATTGGTAGACGACATAATGTTTTGGATTTAATAAATTAAATTTAGGATTTTATTACATGCATTCACTACAAAAAAAAATGCATTTTGCGACTTTTAAAATGACTGATTGCGACTGTTAGAAGGGTCGCAAATGTACATTTGCGACTGTTCCCCAACAGACGCGGATGTTGGGGTCGCAACTGTCTTTTGC
>Ga0228711_1001146_pt1 | contig 37802 bp, 13 predicted proteins | sample MedpolnodulmetaG_2_FD_177996 | JGI IMG/M metagenome (GOLD analysis project Ga0228711, IMG submission 177996) | Root nodule microbial communities from Medicago polymorpha collected in Santa Monica, California, United States - brown nodules | ecosystem: Host-associated > Plants > Roots > Nodule...
CCCTCTTGTGGTTTTTCTCACCTTCACAGGCCAAACTCTAAACGACAAGTACTCATTTCTCTTACGAACTGGATGGTTAACATAAAAATTAATATCAAACTTAATTGGTGGTATATATCGTCAATATAATGATCATAACACTATCAACCAATAAAAAAATAATAATATTCCAACAAAAAAAATATTGATATAGATCTTCAAAGATTAACATAAACTACCCATATATCAAATAATTTCATAAAAGTCCATTATAATCAAATTTATTTTATTAAAAAAATTAATATATCAAATTTAATTATCTATATACATTGTCATTATAATTACTAGCATCATGACAAACACTAATATCATCATCTTTTTTTCTATAATCAAATAAGGATTTAACTCATTGATCATATTTTGGTGAGATTATTCCTATTATATAATATGATTTAAATTTTTTCTTTCTTTTCAGAAGGCCAAAAAAATTGTAAAAAAAAAGCCAAAAAAGGATAGGTTGAAAGAAACATCAAAGCATAAGAAGTAGTATGGTTCAAAACTTGCAAACGTAACAAGAATAGAAAAGGTTGAAAAACAACAACATCATCGACCAAAAAGTAAAAATCTAAAACTGTAATGCCGGTAAAGCCACACCTAAATTAAGTAGCTTCCAAATTGACGAAATACATGTCAATCAAATCACGTGAAATCATTTCATCGCTTTTTAACTATGAGAAACCAAGTCTATGAGCTAAACCACATGGCAAAAACAATTATTTATCATTGCTCGATTGAAACCTTATCAAAGTTTCCAAAAATCAAGCACTCAAAAAATAAATGACTAGCTAATTCATTCACATTACAGCCAGCCACACACAAGCTAAATTATGCATTAATCTAGGGTATCAACAATCTTTTGTTGAAAGAATATATATCAATTAGCAACCTTCAAGCATAGAAATCATAATTGATCAGGGATGCATACCTGGTCAATCGGAAACCCAACGACCATGTCCCTCTGGTGGTTTGGACCATGATTGCTAATTATGACGTCTGAAAGGTTCTCATCGACCAAGAAGTTTCATGCGACATAATGTGCATCATCCTTCTCAGCATTATTGGTCTCAGTGAAAGACATTTCCCCATATGAACGTCGATATCTCTGAGGTTTCGATGGATAGTCTTCACACCGCCGAGGTTTGGTGAAATTACTTGTTACCTTTGAGACAAGAGAGTCACAGAAGGCAGTCAGTTCCTATAGATCGACAACCCTTCAGTATATAATTGAATCTTGGTCGCCTAACTCTGGAAGATTAGGTATGTTGTCCTCGAAAGTCCACATCAAGATGCAGTGTCATAATAATAAGGATGTCGTGGGGACTGTATTAGCATACCTGGAAGTGAATCGAAGGCTAACTTATGATGTTTATTTTTGCGAAATTTTGAGCAATTCAATCGGAGTTGATTATATTGTCAAATTTTTAGTTGCCTAACAAATAATGTAAGTAGGGATGGCAAAAAAATCTGCACCCGTGGATATCCGCGGATAAAATCTGCCACGGATATGGAGTGGATACCTTAATGAATATCCATGGATAAAATAAATGGGTATTTTAACTACCCGCTAATTAATGGATACAGATGCAGCTTTAATGGTATTCGCACCCGCGGATATCCATACCCGATATTAAACTGAGTGAATTACATAAATATCCTTAATACCTTTCAAGTTCCTACCAACCTTGGTCCTAGTACTAGTGTTATTGGTTATTACAAATATGTATTACGCTTATTTATTATCCTTTGACCTCTCTGACTCACGATTCTTATCTTTCTTGTTGTTATAATGTATGGATATTATGTTTTGCTAAAAAAAAAAGAAAAAAGGAAATGCATGTGATGAACTTTTGTTTTTAAATTTTAACTAAAAAAATAAACAATGTTTTTCCTTATAAATGTTATCCATGGATATCTGTATAAACATGTGGATACCTCAAAATCCGTGGATTATCCACTAAACGGATATTCACACGAATATGGATAAGGTATGGATTTCATATTTATCCAACGGAGCGGACACATATATCACACTATCCGCATCCATGGATATCCATTTACATCCCTAAATGTAAGAGATAATAATTCTTCCATTTTATATATTTGGAAAAATAAACTATTTGATCACTCAACTTCAAGGATTAACTGGTAATGAACTTGGATTTAAACCTTGGTTATGTTCCTCTTTTTTCTATTAATATAGTTAGTTTATTTTTTATCTGGTCCCATTATTTTCTTGACAACAAAAAAGATTATGTTGCTATATTTTGGTTGGGCTTAACGTCTGATAATAACTGGTGGGTCGTTTGGATGGGAATTCTACTCTTTACCCAACCAAAATTGTTTATTCCCAATTGAAAAGACTATAATACTCATGTGTGAGTTAATTCACACATCTCACGTACCTCATGCATGCAACTTGAGTTAATTCATGCATCTTTGGATGGTAGCATGACTTAACTTACACACCTTTGGGCGGTGCTGTGAGTTAACTCACGCAGGTTGGCCGGTAGTTATAAACAAAGAACACGTTTTTTTGGACGGTGGTTAAGGTTTTTTTAATGGATTTCACACGTTTTTTTACAAGGTTTTACATGTTTTTTAACTGCACTAAGTGTAGTTAAAACCTATATTTTACAATCCCCCTATAAATACTCTTCCAACCTTCACCATTTCTCACATTCTCTCCTTCTCACTCTCTCCTCTTCTTCCTTCTACAACAACGGCGTTTTTCCATCAATTGCCTTTCATAGAAAGAGGCCTCTTTGAAAATTTCAGGGGTTGTATGAACGGTCAATAAAGATGGCAACACACTGCAAAGAAGGTTGACATCGTAGGTTTTTTTCACATAAGACAAGAAACATACCTTACCCCAAGAGGGTTTCTTTTTAGGTTGATTTCTTATTACCCAATATGATTGGTGACCAACCTTCTTTGAGCAGATTTAGTTTTACCCCTAGGAAACTTGGTTTTCTCGTGGTTTTCTTTTTACCCCATATTTAGATTTACTCATCGTAAATGTATCAATTATATTAATAAAATGAGATTTTATGTTTATTATATTTGTTCCTTTATTTTTGTTTGTATTTGCATTTATTTTATGATTGTGTATTGAATAAAAAAATTCGAATAAAGTGAATTCAAATAAAAGTTGTGTATTAGATAAATAAATTAGAATAAAGACTAATTAAACTCAGCGTGAATTCGAATAAAAATTGCATAATGAATAAATAAATTCGAATAAAGACTAATTAAATCCAACGTGAATTCGAATAAAAATTGCGTATTGAATAAATAAATTCGAATAAAGTGAATTCGAATAAAAGTTGCGTATTAAATAAATAAATTCGAAAAAAGTGAATTCGAATAAAAGTTGCGTATTAAATAAATAAATTCAAACAAAGTGAATTCGAATAAAAGTTGCGTATTAAATAAATAAATTCAAATCAAGTCAAGTCGAATAAAATTTTCGTATTAAATAAATAAATTCGAATAAAGTGAATTCGAATAAAATTTGCGTATTGAATAAATAAATTCGTATAAAGTGGCACAATTACACAAAAGCAATTAAAAAAATACACAATTTTATTTAGTTTTATTTTCATCTACATTACATTACATTCTCCCTAAATATGTGGTATCATCATGATGTTGGATTTAAATTTAATTCTTGAAAGTTTGCCAAAAATGTTGACATTGAAGTGTCTTATACGTAGTATAGTGATTTGCAGCGCCCTTTGAAAAGTCAAAAGAATGAAGAGAACACAACACATGTATTCTACAAAATCAACTATATAAATTTTCTCATCGAATTCCCTCATATACGACGAGTAATCACACAAAGGAATGCTTTCCAACAGGTTGCTTTGAACTTAATCTTATTGCCCTGCCAATTGACAAGTTTCAATTGACATAGGAGCATGATCAAGCTCAAAGGAACCTATTAGAGGTGCATCCCGTCATCACATAAAAGAATGCATTCCAAGAGGTTGCTTTGAATTGAATCTTACTGCCCTGCAGAATACATGTTGTGTTCTCTTAATCTTTTGACTTTTCAAAGGGGCTTGCAAATTTCTACATTCAGTATAAGACACTTCAATACCAACATCTTCAGCAAACTAACAAGAATTAAACTTAAATTCCAACAAAATAAAGACAGTACATAATAATGATGCTACCTAATCATAATCTTATGGCAAAAACAAACTGTTGAGAATATCTTCAGGCGATCTCAGCAACGTGACAAACATATCAATCCACGGGAACATGTTGTGTTGCCAAAAAATTGAGAACATGCTCCTCACCTCGTCGTCGTTCGATAATTCTAGCCGACTGAACGTTATTCTCCCGTCGTCCAACGTTGGACGTTCATACCAAGAGTATTCCACCAACCTTGTGTCTCAGGGGTTGAGTCCTTGGTTGATTTCATCTAGTTGATCCTTGAGGCCTTTTAACGTGACATTGATGTTCCGAACCTTGAACATCTGAGGATTTCCACCATTGAAGCGTATGCAAACATTGAACAAATCGGTCATTGTTTCAAATCTACACCATAAAAAATTAAACAAACAATGATAAACTTATTCAAACATTTCATCAAACACTTAGCGTGCAAATTATACATAAACACAAAAACTCATAATTACAACATAAACATGCAAACTTCTAAACAATTAAGCAATATAAGTTATTTACATGTAACATTGTATCATTTCTTGCCATAAAAACGAAAATTTAAACAAACCCTAAAACTAAAAAAATTCTAATTTAAGAGGAAAAATCTAACATATAAACATAAAAAGGTTAATGGTGTTTGATTATGAAAACTTACTTGTTATTGGAGTGTTGTTTGATTTGAACTTGAAGGAATTTTGAATTTGGGTGATTTGAAAGAGATTTTGGAAATTTTAGATGAGAAATGAGGAAATGAGATTCTGCCTACCTTTAAGACAGCACACAATGTGAGTTAAGTCACACAGATTTAACACTAGCGTGAGTTAACTCACGCAGGGGTAATTTTGGAGTTTCAATTGGGAATGAGCAAAACGTGTTGGGAGAATAGCAGAATTCTTTGGATGGTTGGAAATAATTGAGCTACTGTACTCGTTCTGTATTTTATGGTTTTGACTTTTGGTTTTTCTATCCTATGAATTTCTCACGCATCCTATGTTTTTTCCTTCAAAATTACATTTTGTTTGGATTTTAGAATTTGAGGCCTATTAGGATTATACAATCCAAACAACATAAAAAAGGAAAGCCACATGTCTAAGACTCATCGTTGCCTATAGTTGGGTGAGAACCTGTTTCGGATAATAGAATACGAAACTTTTGAATATTTCGAATAGTATAATCTGAAATATCTACTTTTTAAAAATCAGGAAACTATTCGGATTATGAATTCTGAAACCTTCGAATGACAACCATTTTTCGATGATATATTTGAAGTATGGTTGTCTAATTCCTCGCACTTCCGCGTTATGGAGACAACATTGTCGAGATGATGCAAAAAAAATGGGATTAAAGATATATTGGTCGGATGGTTGACTATAATAATGCACTATGTCGGGTGGCAGGTTATGAGGTGGTAGGAGATGACCAAGATTTGTACATTGTTGAAAATCTTGATTCTGAAGAAAAGGTTGTTGCTGATAAGAAGGTTGGAGATGAGGTGAAGATTGAAAGTGATGAAAATTTTAATCTTGATGATTGTAGCGTATATCTTAGGGTGGATCAGCTGAAATCTATATCATTAGTTGAAATGTGTAATAATATAAATTCAACTTTTTTGGTATAATGATATGTATATACACACACATACATGATGATTTTTGGATATAATTCATTGTCTTTTATATTATTCTATATATTGAAAAATTGTTGAATCCACACAGAAATGAAATCAGTGCATGCTGATAATTGTAAACTGTATGATTTCGGATTATATAATTCTAAATAAGTTTCAGACCGAATGGTATTTTAAGAGAAAAAACTAGGGCGCATAAGAAATGGATAGGGCGAGAAAAGTAATAGTCTATGGTTTTTAGATTTGATTTTTGTTCAATCCAGTGTTGTGTATCTCGATTATTCATTTGTTTCACACTTTAAGTATTGCCCCTTTTTGCAGTTTTGGACCCCAGGCTGATAATTGTAAACTGTATGATTTTGGATTATATAATTCTAAATAGGTTTCAGACCGAATGGTATTTTAAAAGAAAAAAATAGGGCGCATAAGAAATGGATAGGTCGAGAAAAGTACTTTAAGTATTGCCTCCTTTTTGCAGTTTTAGACCCCAGGCCAATTTTGACATATTCAACGCACACATGGACGCCACATGCAGTGGCGGATCTTGAGTTTATTTCTCGGGGGTGCCAAATATTTGTGGAATATATATTAAAAAGTATCAAAAAATATACAATATTGTAAACTAATGTGGTGGTACAATTGCTTGATTGTAACATGAAGGATGTTGAGGGATGCCGGTTCAAATCCTTGTAGGACCATTTTTTTTGTATAAAATATGAAGAATTCGCTAAGTAATATAAAAAGAGGGTGCCAAGGGGAACGAACACGTGACCTTTTTTTGATTGAGAGACTGCATAACCGCTACAACACCAACATATTAGTTGTAATATCATGCCTAATATGATATTTATATAAAAGTTGGGGGTGCAGTGACACTTGTGGGTCTCTAAGGAGATCCGCCCCTGGCCACATGTATAATTTTGAGAGTGGTGGTTGTGGTGGTGGTGAGGTGCGAAGGTTTGGTGGAGATGGTGGTGGTGAGAGTGATGGTTGTTATCATCGCAAGAAGCCATGAGATTAAGGGCGGAGAAGACAATGAAAGGTTTGAAGGAACAACTGAGACGAGATAGATGAGAGAGAAGAGAAAGGACTTTTTTTAATTATTTTTTGTAATTAAAGCATGTACATGTGGCATATCTATTTATTTTTAAATTGAAAATTATACATGTGGCGTCCACATGTGCGTTGAATAGGTCAAAATTGGTTTGAAGGACCAAAACTGCAAAATGGACAATACTTAAAAAGGATGGATTGTAATTTATTTTTTTAAAGGGCAAAAATCATAAAATCGTAATATTTAAAGGGTCAAAACTGCTATTAAACCTTCTTAAAAACTAACTTCATCTTGAATTTATTTATTCGGACGATAAAAACACAGTTTTGTCCATATTATTTTTCCAACCACATAAAAAAAGAACAGTATTCTTTTCTTGTCCTAATGGATAAATAGGGAGGGATAAGATTTTCAAGAAATCAACGAGGGGGTAAAAGTAGCTCTTTCGTCCATTTGGTACCATCTCTGAATGTCATGTCACTCCGAAACTCTCACACATCTTGGACTTATGTTTCTGTTTTCCACATCTAATTATATAGTTATATTTGTTTATACAAAAATTCAATATTGTAAGCACTCAAATCACAACATAAGATGATTTAGTGTATAATATTATGGCAAATAGGTCATAATCACCTTCAATCACCATGATTTTATAAAAATTACAATGTGTAGTTTTTGAAAGATCTAGATGATGTTCCGTGATTATGACATATACCAAAGATAATTTTAATCCTTTAGTAAAAAAAATTGAAGAAGTTAAATTTTCCCACCTAAATTGATAATAGAGAGAATCGAACTTGAAACTTTGAGAAGAAGCATGTTCTCATATCCGAAGTCAATACCACCAAAAAGTTAACAAAGTTGGGGTGTGTGTACTGTTAGGTATAGTGGTGTTTTTGATTGGGACTGAGGTCACTAATACATATAACAAAAAATTGTGCATAGATTCCGATAGTGAGCTTCCCAATGTCACAACCCTTAGAATAGGGGCCAAAGACGAAGAGAGAGCAGCGCCGTTTACCTTTAATTTTTTTCTTCCCTTTTGGCTCTTTATGTTTTAAATTAAAATTGTTTTGTTTTATGGGTATGGCCTATTTGGACTATCATTTATATTCATATATGGACTTAAGGTACCATAGCTTGTTTAATATATTATTATGACTACCAACTCTTCATTAATCAAACTTGTTACATTTAAAGAATTATTTTCACGTCAACAAAATGTACAAAGGATTTAGTTGGGGTGTGACACACATATAGTGAATATAAAAATGTGGATTCCCATCCTCACGTGTTTTGGCCTCAAAATCTGGGATGTTGTTTTTTCTTTTGTTAAAAGCTTTGTTGCTGCCACCCCACTATCTATCATTATAACTAGTTTATTAAAATGTTAATTATTTTTGCCACACCTTAGGTCATCTACTCTTACATGTCCAAGAGTCATTGTTTCCTACTGCTTTCTTTTGTTTTCTACATTATTTTTCTTTACTTTTAACTGTTCTAAATATATTCTTCTTCTTTTGATGATTATAGAATGTGGAATAGTATTGACGCAAATTATGTTTTCGTGCTATATCTGTTATTTACAAGTCTTTTAAGCCACATGATTACTATCTTTTTTGCCAAATTATGCATGCATATGATAGTATAGCCATATAACTATGAACAAAATCTATGCAATGGCTCTATTATGTATGTGGAGTGAAGGAATGTTGTTAGGACTTAATTACACCAAAAGACTAGTCTAATAGATGAAATAGTCTCTTGAGTATTATCACATTGAGCATTTTTTTTATCTACTTAATGTGATATTTCTAACACTGTCACACACTTTTAAGAACTGACATCCACAATGACAATTTCAATCTATAGCATTGACCCAATGATAACCTTTTCCATTTTAGCGATTTCACTCACCTATCAATATTCGATGGCGTATTTTAATGGAACTATAGGTGGCCCTTTCCATGACTCAACTGTCAACATAAACACCAACTATTAGGACTTAAATACATGAAGAGAATCTAAAATCTAAACCAAAAAACTAGTCTAATAGATAGAAGAGCTGTATGACTTAAATATTACATTGAACACGTTTATCTACTCAATACGAGACTCATAAAATATGAATTTACATGTTAAAAAGAGTATAATAAAAACATTTATACAAAATCAATTAAAGAGGTATCATTATTGTATAATTGAATGAAGTGATGCATATTATGATCTCATTATAAACTCCTTGTCTTTTTCAATTCATTATATATTGCTAATAACAAGGACGCCCGATTGATGCTTATAATGAATTTAAGGTCTTTTTTTATCACTTAATAAGGTAGAGTCTGAGATCGAACCTCTAACCATTTATTTAAGGGGTCCAAATTCCTTACCATTTGAACCAGTTTATTGTTGGTTTATGATATTTTTTAAATGTAAGAAAAAACATATATAATAAAAAAAAAACATCACAACATACACAAAAAGAAAAGTTTGTCATACATTAATTCATGGGTGGAGTTGTCTGATAACTTTCTTGAATTCTCTCAATTGGAAAGGATTTGAATCATGAAATAAGTAATTTTTCAGCAATTGGAATGATTTTAAAACCGTCCTTTTTAAGTAAAAAAAAACAATTAAAGAAACTACGAATGAACTAAAATAACACTTACTATCTTTTTAGTTGCTCATATAATCAATCAAAATATTTATTTATTTATTGTGCATATTATAATTATATACATATAAATTATGCATAAATTATAATTATTGATTAAAATGTTGTATTTAACACCTCAAATACTATTTTAACAAATAGGTAAGTTTCCAAAAGAATTTTTTTTTTGAAAATAAAATTAAAAGTGATTTTAAAAGCCAAAAAAAGCAGTTAGTGTTATTTCATTGAATTCATCTATAGTTTTCCTTAAAAAATAAATTTAAAAAAAATTCATTTGAATTTTTTTTTAGTGTTTTTCTTAAAAAAAAATGGTTTTTAAATCGACTTAATGACACAACATCAAAGAAGCTCTTTGATCACTACCTGTCTCACGGAACAAACCTGGACATACATATAGTTCTTGGTTAACGGTCACTTGAGCATAAAAATAATATAAGAAGTCAATTGATCTAGTAGATTGTGGGGTTTATTTTGAGACTCGGATGGTCGTTAGCATAAAGGATACACTTGAAAGATTGAAGCTTGTGATGTTGTTCATGCATAGATGTGGGACATGTATGAAAGAATGATGATAGCAAGCATCCAATGAATTAGGCAACTAATTGTTGAAAGTGACTCCAAAATTTGGGGGATACAGTCACGAGTAGTAGTTGCAAGCTTAATGAGACCACAACAATATTGATTTGTCTCATTTGAGATCTCATTTCTCTGCTGTGGCATATCCAAATTAATCATATTCAGAGTGAAGGCAATGGAAATGTTGATTGGTTAACTACTTTTAGCTTTAACTCTGGATTCTTATCTGGTGAAAGTTTTAGAGACTTTTCCAAGAAACCTTCCAAGGCTCATTTTCATTATGACATATTTCTGGGCTCGCATGTTTTAAAATGTTTGTTTTGTTTTATACTCGTTTTTTCTTTTCTTTATGAGTTTTGCCCCTCTTTTCGTAACAAAAAAAAACTTTTGAGGGTATAATTGCAAATTATGTTGGTTATGTTAAACTTCTAATTTTTATTTCCTTCATATAATTGATTTTTAGGGTATTCAATCCCGTGAATCTTATGCTTATATATAGAACTCATTTATACATAAGAAATACAAAATTCTATTGGATCCATCAATAGTCTGCACCCAATAAATCATTTCGATGCATATTTATATTTTAGGGTGCGTTTATTTCAGCTTTAAAAAAATAGATTTTGAGTTAAAAGAATTTAGAGATTTTTTTTAGATATTTTTTAAAAAAATCTAAAGCTATTCCTGTTTGTTTACTAACATTTTTTTTTTTTAAGATTTGAATTTGAAGCTCTTACACTTGAGCTCCTTGTATTTAAAAAAAAATTGACTTTTGAAAAGCTACTTGAAAATTGGAATAGCTTTTCATTTTGAGTCTAAAAATAATGTTTTTAATAAATGGATTTTTTAAAAATCTGAAACAAACATTACAAAAATAAAAATAAAAAAGTGATTTTTTAGTTAAAAAAAAAGTTTTTTTTTTCAAAAAAACCCCAAACAAAAGGGCCCTTAATGTATCTATGCCGCAGAAAAAGGCAAATAAAAATGCAAGAAAGAAATGGTGTTGCACCGGCGGGGGCTTTATACTATCAGCCTATAACGGATTCACGGTGTACTGTGCGTAAAATAAGAAGGTAGTACGATTTATTTTTTATAATTTTAAATCCTCCAATCACTATTATAAACAAATTTTTTTTAATTCATTAAATAGTTGAGGTATTTGATTTATAATATAGTTCAAATACATTAGTTATTTTATAAACTGGAAAAAGAAATATTTGTTTATAATAGTAATTGAAGGAGTATTTTATTAGCATATGTAGACAACTCGAGTTCAGTGGTGTTGACTTGAAATTTTAGAGCATGCTCGTCTCAAGTTTTCATATTCGATTATCATCATTGTCAATTTTAATGGCCTAGTTTGACTTCTCTAAAAAAACTCGAGCCCATGGCAACACACATAAAACAACTGAAGCTTATCTTGCTCTAACTTAGCTTGTTTTGATGATGTTAGTGCTAGTTTATTTGATGCTAGCTTATTTCGATGATGTTTTCATTGCTAGTTATCCTGCCTCTTGTTATTTTAGCCTTAGAATATGTTAAAGCACTTTAGCATTGTACTCCCTCCGTCCCACATTATAAGAAGAAAAAAAACACAGTTATTAAGAAAACTAAAACATAATAGTTTGTAACATAGTTTTTTGTGTTATCTTTGAAATAAGTTTTATAGGAAGATGTAAAAACAATTTCTATTGCTTGTTGGTTATTGAGAAAATGGAAGAGAGTAAATTGAATGCACTTTGCATTTAATTTTCCTTTGGAAAAGATAATTTTTCCAAACAACATAATTAAATATGATAAAAATTAGTCTTTTTTTACTTATAATTTGGGACAAAGAAAATGAGTTTTTTTTGCTTATAATTTGGGACGGAGGGAGTATGTCTCTAGCATCTTGTCATTCCGTGTGGTTCAAGCAATCTCATTCACATTGTCAAAATCTTTTTCTGCATATGTGAATAGATTCATTTTAGTCTGAATCGCATCACACAAAGTTTCTAACTTTGTGTGAATCGATTCATGCAACCTTGAATCGATTCACTTTTGAATCGACTCAAAATTGATTGAGTCGTATCACATAATCTTTCTGACTTGTGTTAAATCGATTCAAAATACCTTGAATCATATCAATCTTTATCCTGGGTTCTTTTGAATCGATTCAAAGCTTGCATGATACGTATCAATCTTCGTATCTTTTGTCTCTTGCTCAGCTTTGAATCAAACTATCTGAATTGATTCAAGCATTTAATGAATCGATTCAAATAGTTTTTTTTTAATGAAAATTTGCACTTCCTCCCTCTTTCTATATATACTCACTTCCTCATAACTCATGGTTCATTGAATCATTTGCATCTACTCTCTCTATAACACTACACTATTTGTTGTGTCTGGCCACACTTTTTTAGGGGACGTGTAAAAATTGTCCCCAAAAAGTCTCTAAGGCAACGATTTATGACTGTTGCCAAAAGTATTTTTGCAACACTTGATAAACGTCCCCTAAAATACTTTTGGGGACGATTTTGGAGCGTTACACTATTATTCATTCGGTGACAACCATTAATTGTCCCCTTAGATAGTTTTGGGATAATTTTGAGGACGATTTTGGAGCCTCGCTATTATTTCTTTAGTGACAACCATTAATTGTCCCCTTAGATGCTTTTGGGGACGATGTTAGATTGTTGCATAAAAACTTCACCATCAAATTTTTTGTGGCAATCTTCCCTCCAAGCTTGTTTACCAAAAAACAAAATCTCCCTCGAATCTGGCCTGGTCAACACACCTTTGACTAGGGGTGGCAAAACGGGTCCAATCTGTTGGGCCGGCTCGTTTAGCTCGCTATTTTTATCTTTTTGAATTTATTTTGGTTTTTGGATTTATTTTATGTTGACATATTTTCATTATTTTTCTATTAAGTATGATGTTGAGTTCGATATTTTCATATTTTCAATATTTCAATATTTTGCATATTCTTTTATATATTTTTATGATAAAAGGAACATATACTTAAAAAAAAATGATAAGAGCAACATAGTTTTTTGTAACAATTAAGTTGTAAAAAAGTACATTAATAAAAGTTATTTTTTTCTCTAAAAAACAAAGTTTTTTTTGTTTGGTGGGTCGGCCTACCAACTCGTTTGCCCGCCACTAAACGGGGCAGGGTGTGATTTTGGATTAGGCCACCAAATTTGACTTGGCTCGTCTGGTCCCGTTTTAAGCGGGCTTAGTCAAGGTGGATCTAAACGGGACGGTCCGGTCCGCTTTGCCATCCCTACGGCTATGACCACTTTTCTAATTTTTTTTTCTCAAAAAAAACTGAAAATTGGCATAACTAGGAGTTGAACACGCAACCTGTAGGACAAACAAGGCATTCTTTAACAAACCCACCACATACTTTTTTGTTGTAAAGTTTACTTTTTCTCTTTTGGTGTTTCTTTCTAAACATATTAATTAAAACTAGAATAAATTTATAATATTTATTTATATACGAAATGAATTTGTGTAGGTATGAAATGCACATATAATGATAAATTTTGATGAGTTTTGAAAATTGGTAAATTTTGTTAGTTTTTATTTTTATTTTTTGCGATTGAGTGATCTAGATTAATCTAATTCAACCCAGTTTAATACAAGTGCATATTTTTTGTATAAAATTTTGATTTTGATTAAAATAAAAAATATAAATGTTTTGTTGCACACGAAAATTAAAAATATTATAAAAATTACATGGAGAGGTTTATTAAAATTAAATTAAAAAGTTTTTACAAATAAGAAGCTATGGTTGAATTTTTAACCAAGTTCAATATTTTTTCTTACAATTTGGCATATGTGCAGGGGACTAAATTAATGATGTTATAGTCGGAGGAATTAATGAAGGGGTTCTAGTTGGAGCGGCCATTTTTGTGCTTCAGCTAAGTTTAGTCCACTTGTGTATGTGATAGCATAACAACAACGTGGCTATTTAGGTGCAGGCTTGACAGCTGTTAAGATGTGCTGAAAATTCTTTGCATCTTGAAGCCGATGTCGTAGAAGCAGTATTTGTACGGCATGTGTAGTAAGATTTATGAGCATGGTCCTTTTTAGGTGTTGAGGAGTAGGAAGACTTATGGGTCCGATTGTATCTTAGTTGTATTTTGTAACAAAATTATAATATGGTACACATTACTTTAATGTTTTATTGTAGTTTAATTATAAGTGATATTCATTATAGCTAGCTTTATTTTCATTTTGACTATTTTGAGTCTGTTTTGACATTATAAATTTTATAGAATTTCTAAATTGTGAAATATGCTTACTGAGAGAGCTACTGCGATGATATTTTATTATAAGATTACCTTTTGCTACACTTCAGAAATGTTGTTTATAATCTATGGATACGTTGTGTTCTCATACTCAGTCTTAGGCCTTAATTAAAAAACGTCGCCTCTAGTACACCATAAAAGCGTCCCCTTTTCCAAGACTTTCTGGGACGATTATTAAAAGTGTCTCCAAAACCGCGAGAAAAGAGTCCCCTTAGACTATAGGCAACGCTCGTATAGAAGACACTTGAAAAACGTTCCCTATGTCTTTGGCAACGATTTTAATAGTTATTGCAATGCTTTTCACATGTTGTTAGAGGCAATAAATGGCATAGTTAAGTCTTAAAAACCCATTGTTCATAAATTCTTCAAGATTAAACACTTTTTCTTAGAATCACTTTGTGCTTTGAGTCATATAATTTGCTAGGGTGCTAGTAGGCTTGTAAATTGGTTCTTTCAAGGAGATTGGTTGGGCTTAATCAAGACACCAAAGTGAAGTCAATAATCCCATTCCACCTCCAAAGGGCTTGGGGTCTTTCTAATTGTTCTTGAAATCAAAGGGGATTCGTTTACCGGACATAGCATCGAAGACTTGAGTGAAGAGTTCGAAGAAGTGCAGAGGTAATCAAGGATTCGAAGATTCAAGAAGCACCAAATTCAAAGGTTATTTGAAGTTTGGGGGAGTGCTTACATAGGGGTTGAAGAACTAGGATTGTTCCAAGGAACAATTGTAATCACATTTGTATTCAACATTGTTACTATTAGTGGATGACCTTGGTGGAGACGTTTTTCACCAAGAAGAGTTAACGTAGCCCGAAGCGAGGACGAAAGGGTGAACAACTATAAAAATATCGATGTCGTTCTCTTTTCCTTATCCTCTTTAATATTCATGAATTGTATATGTTAATTGATTAATTGATAATGTATAAAATTGATATTTGATCTAAGTGATTTGTGATAAAAATTGATCTAACTCCTTGAGTTAGGGTTTACTATTGTGCTTGGATCAATTAGTTTTAATTCCTATACAATTCATTAATTGCATATACATTGTGTTTTTGATTGATAGCTTGTTATATTTCACTTTATGTTTGGATTTGAAATTGTCTAAGTTTTGCAAATTGTCAAGATTCTTAATATTTGATTGTAATGAGATTTACATTGTGAACTTCTAATTTCTATTTGTGAACTTCTAATTTCTATTGTAAATCTCATTGACACATAGTTTTTAACTTTTTGTAATTGTTGTGATTGTTCAAGCTTATTTCCAATTAATCAAAACATTTCAAATCATTTTCATAAAACTCTGTAAAACTTTTTAAAACCGTTATTCACCCACCTCTAACGTGCACCTTATTGGCCATATAGACCAACAACAACATATTATTGCATCAATTAACTTTTAAGTGTTACTTTTCCCACCCCATTCCCTTCTCACGCGCCCTGCAAAAATTACCAAATTGCCCTCCGAAAAACGAAATTTGAAATTTGAAAGATCAGCCCGGATTACATATTCCGGACAGCTTCGAACTATAAAAGGAAGTTCACCCCCCATTTTTTACAATTTCACTTTTTACTTACTCTCTCTCTCTCCCTCTAATCCCAAAGTCCGAACTACAAAAATCCAACCAAAATTGGTGTAATCTTGCTCAAACGGATCACATTTCAACCCTTGATAAACATCACATGGAAGATTAGTTCAATTTCTCTATGAATGCAAGTAATTTGTACCGTTTTTTTTCTTCTGCACTGACGCAATCCGGATTTCGTTTTCCGGACTGTAATGTTGCAATCCGAAAAATAAATTCCGGAAACACCCCGTATTTGTTTTCATCGTCTGTTTTGTACTGTGTTTGTGTTGATTGTGTTGTGTGCATGTTACAAAAGGTTCCTCCTCTACTCATCGTGTAAGGGAGGCGAAGCAGGAGAGAGCGTACCCAACGGATGGAGGAGGAAGGTGTTGTTCCTCAGAGGACGTCGGGGTGCCAGAGGACGTCGTGCTGATGTCGAGCATCGGCCGTAGCAGCATGAGCAATAGTATGAGGAGATGGACGTGCAACAATTGTAGGAGGAGGAGTTTGAGGAGGAGCTTCAGACAATGGTCGATGATATCGAAGACACGCAGTCGCAGCGAAGGCGGACGAGGAAGACGTGTGTGGTGGACCCTGAGCCACTTGATGACTATCCCGGTGGCCCACACGATACTACCCTGTTGTGGAGGTACCATGTGCACGTGGCCAGGAAGACGTATGAGAGCAAGGTATTTATTAATGTTAAACTTCCTTTAATATGTGTGAAAATGTTGTTGATATTTGTGAAACCGATGTTTAAGTACTCTTAAATTGTTGAAACTAATATTTGTGAAGCCATGAGTGTAAACTGATGTTTATGTATTGTTTTTAATTATTTGCAGTGGCGTGGCAAGTTAAAATGCATCAACAACGGAAAGAAGATAGAGACGATGCATGATAAAGATACCACCCCTATCATGGTTGCACGGTGGTGGCGTCACAGATTGCAGGGCACCGGTCTTTCTTGCCTTCAGGATACCAACTTGGCTTCGGGATACCAGCTACAGCCTGATTGACCACGGTCTGATTTGTGCTTTTGTGGAGAGGTGGTACGAGGAGACTTCGAGTTTCCACCTTCCGTTTGGGGAGATGACAGTCATAGTTTTAAAACCTGGCTCAGACCGGTCGGTCGAACTGGGACCCGGTGCCTATGCCGGTTCGAGCCACACATTGAACCGGTTATGTAAATAAACTGGTAGAAACCGGTAAGACTCGTTAAAAATTGGTTTAAACCGGCGAATCAGCCGGTTTTCGGAGCCAATCTGGTTGAATAGTTTTTTATCATACTTATTTATTAATAAATCCATTAATGCTCCATAATGTAGTTTAATACCGTAAATGGTCTGACTTTGTTGAAATATTCAGTTTAATGCTATTTAATACCATAAACCATAAATGCTCTGACTTTTAAATTTTGTAGAAAAAATCAGAATTTGAAAAAGTTGGGAATTATGGGAATGGAACCATACACATTAAAAAGAATACATGGGAACTTAACCACCCCAACAATTAGTCATTTTTGTTTTCAAATGAAATTTATTATATATATTTAAGCAGATAATATTTTTTTGACAAAGTAAGTATTTCATTATTAAATATATTATTTACACAATAATAGTAATATCATATCATCTCTCCCCTAAAAAAACATATTCACATCAAAATATAGTTATACAAATATATATATATATATATATATATATATATATATATATATATATATATTATATGTCAGTTTTTTAGTTTTTAAGTGGCCGAGTCATCGGTTCAATCCGATTTTATCCGGTTAATTACCTATAAAATTTTAATCTTAAAACTGAATCATCTAACCGAGTTATTCGGTTTAATCTAATTTAGTCATGTAGTTCAACTAGTGACTCAGTGGTTCGACCATTAAACCAGTGACTCAGTACCCTTACTGAGTCGATGACCGAGTCGAGTTTTAAAACTATGATGACAATGACACTTGATGATGTGTCCTATTTGCTGCATCTCCTCATTGATGGCATGCTTCTGTCTCACGAGGCTATCACACAGGACAACGCCGTGAACTGGATGGAGGAGCACTTGGGGTCTGATCCGAGTCTAGCTCTAGTTGAGGTGACGAAGACCAAAGGTGCACATTGCCGATTCAACTACTTGAGGAGGATTTTCAAGGAGCGTATGTTGGCGTTGGAGACTAAGTATGGTGTGACTCCGGAGGTGCGGAGGTTGTGGGACCAGGTTGTCCGCATATATGTGCTATACTTGGTGAGGATCACGCTCTTCACTGACAAGAGTGCCACTGTTGTGGATGTTGTCTACATGAGGTACATTAGAGACGTTGATCTTGTTGATGGTTATTCATGGGGAGCTGCAGCACTAGCTCACTTGTATAGGGAGAACAAGGCTGCACGTTGGAACTGTGGTCGGGTGTGTCAGGATACCTGACTTTGTTGCAGGTATAAATTAAAAATTTTGTTTTGTTTTTTTAAATGTAAGTGTCTATTGTTTGTATATTTATATGTGCTTGTCATTGTTGCAGGCTTGGGTGTATCAACACTTCCAAGGTATGGGAAGCAAGGATGTCTGGGCACCCTATCGGAGGATCGGGATCCACACGCAATGCTTTTTGTACCACTGGCTGGTTTGGGCACACCAGACAACTACATAAACCATATGGATAGGTTGGATCTGAGTGGCGTTGTCATGTACCCATATGGAGAGCACTGTGAGGCACGTCCGTTTAAGTGAGTCAGCGTTTACTATGGATGGCTCAGATACGGAGACCGCATGGTGAGATATCTGTCGGAGCAGGTTCTTCATTAGTTTGGGAGGGTTCAGACCATACCGAGACATCCCGTTGAGAGTGCACCTCCTATGACTAATTTGGGGGAGATCACACTCCGCTTTCAGCATGCTCTTGATTATGCGCTGATACCTGAGCAGCTGGGTCATCGTGCAGTTCATGGTGTGGAGACATCAGAGGGATACATCACGTGGTTTTATCACCATTGTCATCCACACATGATTCTTCCTGACATGCCGGTACCGGTGCCGAGGTCACCGGAGCGTGAGGTCCTTGATGTGCTTGCTGCTTAAGAGGATGGAGAACACGGGTACTTACAGCCTAGCGGAAGGATGAGCCGCATCAGAGACCATGTGTATGTTGTGATGTCCAGTGGTGTGATGCCGCGAGGGTCTATGGAATGGCAACATTTGGAGGATGTGTTGAAAGAGGTGCATGATGAGAAGGTTTACCGTCGTCAAGGAGCTACTGAGGGTGGCAGGGGTGCCAGAGGTGGCAGGGGTGGTGGCAGAGGTGGCGGTGGTACAAATGTAGTTATTAGGGGTTGATTTTTAGTGATGATTGTACTTTTTAATTATGTTACATTTGAACATCTCGGATAATTTTGAGTGATGTAACATTTGAATAATTTTTAATGTTATGTAATCTTGGATAATTTTTAATTATATTTGATTAATGTTATGTTTGAAAATTATGTTGTGTTAATAACTGTTATGTTATAAGTTGAATTTAATGTTAGAACATATGGTCACCGCATGGTATGTCTGTTTAAAACAAGCTAATTGCGTCAAAACATAGGCTCAGCAAAAACAGATGGCTTCTGCCTCTGTGCTGATGCAGTTTAGATTGCATAATTCGGACTGTTTTAACATTTTGCGGATTATGTAATCTGGAAGCATCATTTCTCACCCCATTTGTTGACTTTCAACGGGGTGATTTACACATTTCGGATTACATAATCTGGAAAGTGTGCAAATTTTCCAGATTATGTAATCCGAATCCATCTATTCAACAATGACATCAACATCCATCAGGGTGGTTTAAGTGACAAATTCCACGAAACCTCATGCTAACAAGTGTGAATAGGTAATAACATAAAAAAGTGTGAATAATTAAATTGGAAACCTCATACTAACAAGTGTGAATAGGTAATAACAAAGAATTAGAAATAAAATAACGCTTATGCTAACTAGTTTTTTTTTTTTTTTAAAGTAATGTTAACTAGTCTTCTAAGTGCATTATTTAAGAAATTCATAAAAAAGAATTTTATCATGGAAATGCAAATAATAGGCTTAATTGTGCATTTTGCTCAAGTTTTACTATTGCGCGGTTTTTGTCCCCAAGTTTAAAATGAGTCGGTTTAACCCGTCAATTTTAACCATTTTTATACTTACTAGTTCATCATGCACATTTTAACAAATTTTGATAAAAAAAAAAAATATTGACGTGACTAACTTTAATAATGACATCTCCATGTATTGACGTGATCTTAGTGTTTTGATAAGAGCCACGTTGGTCACCTAAGTCTACAAAGTTTTCTCATTTTCATCTTATGATCTTCGTGTAAACTGAACTACTAATCATGAAGTCCTTGCGCTAGCATAAACCAACATCAGCTTAAACCAACATTTTTTATTTTTTATTAAAATAGACTTGATTGAGTAAGACTTTGTAAATGCTAGTAATAGTATGTATATTTTGTAAGTGAATTCAACTTCAAGGATTTTTTTTATAAACAGTAGTTTTCGATGCATAATCATTGACATGGTATGTAAAATAATATTAATGAATAATAGTAATATAGTTATTTGTAATTTTATTTTTAATTAATTCTTACTCAATGTAAGTCTTAATGTAGTTTATTAAGTGAAAATTCATGAATAACTATGCTTTGAAAAATATCAGATAGTGTGTATGTCTTACTCAATGTGTACAATAGATTTTTTTTCCCTCATACCATGCTGATATTTTTTTAAGGGTTAAATAAGTTTTTCGTCCCTATAAATATACCAAATTTTGAATTTAGTCCCTAAAAAATAAAATGAGATGTTTTCATCCTCACAAAAAATTTTGTTTTATTTTTGGTCCCTAATAGATATTTTTTTGACATTTTTTGAACATAATATGAATATATAAAGGTTGAACATAATAAACAAATATAAAATGGATACAATTTGAACATAAAAGAGTTATAATTTTGACATTCACATGACCATAAAGTGACCATTAATTAAGGACCAAAAACAAAATATTTTTTTTTGTGAGGATGAAAACATTCAGTTTAATTTTTCAGGGACTAAAATCAAAATTTGTTATATTTATAAAGACGAAAAATTTATTTAACTTTTTTTTAAAATAGAGCTATTTATGAATTTTTCACGTAATAAACTAAGACTTACAAAATAATTGGATAGATGAGGTTATGTATAGTTCAGCCAGGGGCTATAACCTTTAAGGATAAACAATTGTTACATGAAAGGATTTAAAAAGTATAGAAACTAGCATTTATAAAGTCTATACTCAACAGTTGAATTCCTGTGACAATAAATGACAAACACCAAAATAGAAATTCTGCTGATCACAAATTTATTTTACATGACCAGTACATTCACACATATTTGAAATATCACTTGCAAACTTGTAACCTTATTTTCCCAAGCATGCTCATCTAGTAGCAGATTCAATCCATATAGATAATAAAATCGAACTTGTGATATATGCCATTTGCAAGTACCTTTATATCTTTTATGAAAAAAGTACCTCGAAATCTTATGACATAGCAATAGAAAATCTTTTCCTCTACAAAATTTTCTTAAACATTAAATTTGATAGGGGGGCCAAGGAAAGTACTAAACACAACAATAAACAAACCCCAAAAATTATATATACATACATACATATATATACACACACACATACATACATACACACACCGTCGACGCAGATGGTTAAACCTTTCCCTTAGATTAGTTGTGTGGTTTTGGTTCTAATCCAAAATTTTGCAATATGTAGACAATACGTAAATTTAATTGTAAATCTTCAATGAGTACAACAAAGTTCTAGAAAAATTGTCGTCGTTACAGATGGTTAAACTTTCCCTTCACATTAGTTATGTGTTTTTGGTTTTAGTCCGAAATTCTGTAACATGTAGACAATATGTAAATTTTAGTGTAAATCTTCAATGATGTCAACACGGTTTTCACCGGCATTTCATCGAGTGTACTTTCCCTAATCTAACTTTTATTTATAAAGCAAAAAGCTATATATAGAAATTAATAAGATACCTCTCTTAGGTGCAAGAAACAGCACCTGGCAAAGTTTCATTAAACTAATGTATTTGCTTAGACAGAAAGAAGCATCTTTAGGTGTGGTGGTGTGGTGCAGGTTTTTCAAATCTCAAGGCAATAAATTTTATTTTAGTTAACTCTCAGCCAAGTTACAGTGGTCTTTTTTTATCTGTTTTAGAAAAAAGTGATTAAACTAATTCCAACTCTGAGTTTGAGTTCAAACAAAGAAAGCACTCACTCACAGTCACACATAAACATACACATTCACTACTATTGAGAAAAAATGAAAGAATGCACCAAAACCCAATGACTCAAACCCAAGAAGAAAAGTTTGGAATTTGAGGCAAATGTTTTCATTGTTTTCAATGCTTAACTCCTTCTCTTCTTCTTCTCCTTCTTCATTCTTTTCTATCATTATTCTCCTTCTTTTTGGTTTCTCTTTCTCTTCTTCTAACCATGAAGCCTCAACTCTCTTCACATGGCTTCATACTTCATCATCACAGCCACCTTCATCTTTCTCTAACTGGAACATCAATGATCCTAATCCATGCAACTGGACCTCCATAACATGCTCATCACTCTCCTTTGTAACTGAAATCAATATACAATCCATCACTCTTCAACTTCCTATACCTTCCAACCTCTCTTCATTTCCATTTCTTAACAAACTTGTCATTTCTGATTCCAACCTTACTGGAACCATTCCTTCTGACATTGGTGATTGTTCTTCACTCACTGTCATTGATCTTAGCTTCAACAATCTTGTTGGTTCTATTCCTTCAAGTATTGGAAAGTTAGAGAATCTTGTAAACTTGTCTTTGAATTCAAATCAACTCACTGGAAAAATTCCATTTGAGATAAGTGATTGCATTAGTCTCAAAAATCTTCACCTTTTTGATAATCAGTTAGGTGGAAGTATTCCGAATTCGATCGGAAAATTGTCGAAACTTGAAGTTCTTAGAGCAGGTGGAAACAAAGATATAGTTGGGAAGATTCCAGAAGAGATTGGTGAATGTAGTAATTTGACTGTTTTAGGGCTTGCTGATACAAGAATTTCAGGCTCTTTGCCTGTTTCTTTTGGTAGACTTAAAAAGCTTCAAACATTGTCAATTTATACAACTATGCTATCTGGTGAAATTCCTAAAGAGTTAGGTAACTGTTCTGAACTTGTTGATTTGTTTCTGTATGAAAATAGCTTATCAGGCTCTATTCCTTCAGAGATTGGTAAGTTGAAGAAGCTTGAACAGTTGTTTTTGTGGCAGAATGGTCTTGTTGGTGCTATTCCAAATGAGATTGGTAATTGTTCAAGTTTGAGAAAGATTGATCTCTCTTTGAATTCATTATCTGGAACTATACCTTTGTCTTTAGGAAGTCTTTTAGAGCTTGAAGAGTTTATGATTAGTGATAATAATGTATCTGGTTCCATTCCTGCAACTCTTTCAAATGCTGAAAATCTTCAACAGTTGCAAGTTGATACAAATCAACTATCAGGTTTGATTCCACCAGAGATTGGAAAGTTGTCAAATCTTTTGGTGTTTTTCGCTTGGCAGAATCAGCTTGAAGGAAGCATTCCTTCAAGTTTAGGAAACTGTAGTAAACTTCAAGCACTTGATTTGTCTAGAAATTCACTCACTGGTAGCATTCCTTCAGGACTGTTTCAGCTTCAAAACCTCACAAAACTACTTTTGATTTCAAATGATATATCAGGTTCTATACCATTAGAAATAGGTAGCTGCAAATCTCTTATAAGGTTGAGGCTTGGAAACAATAGGATTACTGGAAGCATTCCTAAGACAATAGGAAATCTCAGGAATTTGAACTTTTTAGATCTCTCTGGGAACCGTCTTTCAGGGCCGGTTCCCGATGAAATAAGAAGCTGCATACAACTTCAAATGATAGACTTCAGCTTTAACAACTTAGAAGGCTCACTTCCTAATTCCTTGTCATCATTATCTTCACTTCAGGTATTGGATGCATCTTTTAACAAGTTTTCAGGTCCGTTGCCGGCAAGTTTAGGTCGTCTTGTTTCATTAAGTAAGTTAATCTTTGGAAATAACTTGTTTTCTGGACCAATTCCTGCATCACTAAGCCTATGTTCAAATCTCCAATTTATTGATCTTAGTAGCAATCAGCTCACTGGAAGCATACCGGCCGAATTAGGCCAAATTGAAGCTCTAGAAATCGCTCTCAATCTTAGTTGCAATTTACTAAGTGGAACAATACCTCTGCAGATATCTTCTCTTAACAAGCTTTCCATACTAGACCTTTCACATAACCAGTTAGAAGGAGATTTGCAAACTCTTTCAGAGCTAGATAACCTTGTTTCGCTCAATGTTTCTTACAACAAATTTACCGGCTATCTTCCAGATAACAAGCTTTTCAGGCAGTTAACATCGAAAGACCTCACTGGAAATCAAGGACTTTGCACTTCAGGTCAGGATTCATGCTTTGTATTGGACTCAAGCAAAACCGATATGGCGCTGAATAAGAATGAGATAAGGAAGTCGCGAAGGATTAAGCTAACTGTTGGATTGCTGATTGCCTTAACAGTTGTAATGTTACTTATGGGGATAACTGCTGTGATCAAAGCAAGAAGAACCATTCGAGACGATGATTCAGAATTAGGAGACTCGTGGCCATGGCAATTCATACCATTCCAGAAGCTAAACTTTTCAGTGGAACAAATACTGAGATGTTTGATTGATAGGAATATAATCGGTAAGGGATGCTCCGGTGTTGTTTATCGAGGTGAAATGGATAATGGAGAAGTCATTGCAGTGAAGAAACTGTGGCCTATAACAACCGATGAAGGAGAAGCATTGAAGGATTATAAAAGTGGAGTTCGAGACTCGTTCTCAGCTGAGGTCAAAGCACTTGGATCGATCCGTCATAAGAACATTGTCAGGTTCTTAGGTTGTTGTTGGAACAAGAAAACAAGATTGCTTATTTTTGATTATATGCCAAATGGAAGTTTAAGCAGTGTACTTCATGAGAGGACTGGAAGCTCCCTTGATTGGGAACTTAGATTCCGAATTCTCTTAGGTTCTGCAGAAGGACTAGCATATCTACATCATGACTGTGTTCCTCCTATAGTCCACAGAGATATCAAAGCCAATAACATCTTGATTGGACTTGAATTTGAACCTTATATTGCTGATTTTGGCTTGGCTAAGCTTGTTGATGATGGTGATGTCGGTCGTTCTTCCAATACAGTTGCCGGTTCCTATGGTTATATTGCTCCAGGTTAGTGTCCCTGCACATGATTGATTTCATATACACCATCTTTCATCATATTTTATTGGATTTATCTCATATACACCATCAGTGTAAAGATTTCTCACTCAATCAATCATAATCATCAGGATTCAGATGCTTAAAATGTTTGACTTTAATCATAATTACTTCTAAAGTCCTACACATGATTGGTTGCGATTTTCTGACCGTATCAAACTTATTACTTCGACATTGTATAAAAAGTAAACTCTATTTTGTTTTAACATGTTAAATTTGACTATAAATTTGTCTCAGAATATGGCTATATGATGAAGATCACAGAGAAGAGCGATGTTTATAGCTACGGTGTAGTTTTGTTAGAAGTCTTGACGGGTAAGCAACCAATTGATCCAACCATACCAGACGGTTTACACGTTGTTGATTGGGTGAGACAGAAAAGAGGTCTTGAAGTACTTGATCCAACCCTACTTTCAAGACCAGAATCAGAAATAGAAGAAATGATCCAAGCATTGGGAATAGCCTTATTGTGTGTAAATTCATCTCCTGATGAAAGACCAACAATGAGAGATATAGCAGCAATGCTCAAAGAAATAAAGAATGAAAGAGAAGAATATGCAAAATTTGATGTGCTTTTAAAAGGGTCTCCTGCAAATGAAGCAAAAGTTCTTGCAACCTCTTCATCAGCATCAGCCATGCAAAGTTTTAATAAAAGCAATAATACAAGTTTTTCTGTGTCTTCACTACTTCATTCATCTTCAAGTTCAAAGATGAGCTTTAAATGATTAATCAGCCTTGTGTTATTGTGTTTTATAAATTATATGTATGTAAATTTTGTTATAGTTGGATTAAATCCAACATATAGATCCAGAAACTACAAGTATGGCGTTTTTGGAGTGTCATTGTTGTCAAATCTAAATAGTTTGAACTGACCAATGTTTAAATTCAAATTAAGATCATGTCAGCATAGCAATGAAATGTGGCCAATGTTTGTGTTACTATTATTGATTTTAAATAATGAGTGTTATAGATGCATATCCAGTATCTTTTAAATTGGATTATTGTTATTGACTTGAGAGTAGTCATAAGTCATAACATTCCCTTGTAAGTTGTATTATACTTAAATTTAAGTTTTTAAATGGACTCATTTGCATTGAATTGTCTAATGAGCACTGCTGTGGGATTTTTTCCAAATGATATGCACATGTTCTTGTTTCTGATTTTCCTTAGCTAATCAATTTGATGTATTTGTATAATAATTTTCAGTTTTCACACTATTTCATGGCTACCACCTTCTCTCATGTACAAATGTTGCAATCATACTAACAAAATTTTGAATTATATTGGTTTCTAGTAGTATAGTACAGTTTACATTCTTTTACCCCTATCTCTTAGATGTCGAACACTTATATTTAATGGTGTGATTGAAGTGGTCTTATGTTTGATATTATTTAGAAGACAGAACTAATTTACTCCATATTGTATCCCTATGTTTGTAAGGTTGGGTACAATACATCAAATAGTGGGACCCTTTCCCGAATCCTACGTATGCGGGAGCTTCAGTGCACTAGGTTGCCCTTTATTGGATCCCTATGTTTAAATAAGACACTATCCATTCCAACTCTCTTCCTTTGCTTTCGGTAAAGATTTAATTCCCAAAGATTCAATGCTTATATAGCAATGTTGTCATTTATGAACTCAACAACTCACCAGCATTGTCCCATTTTTCCACTAATTAGACTTTAATTTATGAACTTTTCGATTGTGCTGTTAGCATTTTGGTATATGAGCATTTTGCAAGAGTATTTGATAAGGTTCATGAGTGAAAAGTACTTGGAAGAATTTATTTTCACACCCTCGAATTTTTCATTCGTATTTTATAATTCGAACCATTTTTAAAAAATTTCGGATCATAATCCGGTTGAGACAATATTTTCACCTATCAATATCTTTTTGTTCTAAAAAATATCCTCAAGGACAGGAGTTATCTATCTCTGGAATATGTTAAAATAAAAATGCCTTCTAAGAGTTATGTCATGATTTTTTTAGGGGTCTAAAAGACATTGGGGGGGTCGAGAAAAGAAATGCTCTAAAAAAAGATGGTATCGTAATGCGAAGCCCAATTCTGTTTTATTCGAAAAGCCCATCATCTCTGCAGGTCCATCAAAGCACTGCCATTGTGGATCAGAATCACCAAATCGCGAACTCAGGTCGCCGGAAAACGCAGTGGTCGTCGTAGCAAGAAGGAAGCGCCGCCGATAAACATTGTAAGAAACTCCACGTTTCATTCTTTGCTTCCATTTCCTTCATTTTCCAGCTAGCTTCTAAGTTCAATTCTTTGAGATTAAAGGAATATGCACATTTATTGTTATCGGTGAAATAATGTATTTAAGCGATGTTTTTTGTTATTTATTTTCATGTATATCTTCTGTTTGTTCAAATGTCTGAATGAATCTCAAACCTATAAGAGGGAAAATAGGGATATATGGGTGAAATAATGAAATTAAGCATTGTTTTTTGTTGTGTATTTTAATGTATATCAAGTGTTTGTTCAAATGTCTGAATGAATCTCACTCATATTTTTCTTTTTGATATAGTCTGTTTGTTATATTCCCATGTTTTTGCTATATAGGGCCAAATGATTCTGATGATTGTGTGTGGTGTGTTGGCGAGGTGGAGACGTCAATACTTGTATTTTTACATTATGAAATGGCCTATAATGTCTGGTAGGTTAAGCCTGGGCGTGTCTTGTTTTAGCGCTACTGATTCGTCATGTATACAACTCTATGTTTTTTTTTGCCCTCCATTCACGGCTTGTGTTTGGTGTTGCTTAATAATATTTGCAGTTAAAAAAAAAAAGTTCTCCCACCCCTCATTCCTCTTTGTGATTATAAATGTTAAATTTTAGCCACACCAATATCAAATGTCTAGATCCACCCCTGCATGAGGGTATAACTCAATTACATTTTATACTTGAACTTTCTTTGAAGGATTGTAATTTTAATTGAAAAATGAAAATGATCTTCATTTTCATCAGTATATCAATATTAATGAAGTGGTAACGGAGAATATGAGGGCAGGGCTCATAGAGATTTAGTACAGGAGCATTAGCTTAAGAATTGTACTTTTAACTGGATTTTTTATTTTTAAATTGTCATCCATTGTCATGTTTGATCTGTACCATGTCTATGTATTTTACCATCTCATGTTAAATACTATTACATATGCTTGCACTTATATGAGTCCACATAGTTGACCATTGTATTTTCAGAATTATTAATGACAAATCAATATTAGGAATATAGTACTCCTATTGCACCCAATACAATTTTATCGGCCTATTTTTTTCTGAAGATATTGTAATAGGTAATAGCCCTCAAATATCTGTCAAATTGGCAATATTTTAGACTATCATGATAAATGTGAGAGTTTTTGAAGTGTTAGGAACTTCTATTCCAATTTGCATCATGTCTGCGTTATTTTTAATATCATGTATTGTTTCAATCTTTTCTAGGTAAGTTTAGTATGGCTGACTTTTGATTGTATCCTCATACTTATTTTATTTTTCAATTAAATTTGAAGGAAATAAGTGTAAATGGCCAACCAGCCTAGGGTGTGAGCTAGCCCATTGAATTGGTCTATAGGCTGGCTAATTTATTTCATAGTAAATAATATTTATTTTTTTAAAAAAGTAGTGTCTATAAGCTGGCCCTTGTCCACATTTTTTTGGACGACGAGCTTTTCTATGGGTGGATTTTCTTGGCCAGATGAGCAAGCTGTGTTAAATTGACAGTTCTGTTTAATTCACGACATCATTTTATGAGAAAATAATTCTATGGTTTTTTTTTATTATGCATTATTACTGGCATCATTTGTGCAGATTATGTTATTTGACTGGCAATTCATGTCATATTCAAACCATAAACTACCTACCTTCTAGAAGGCATTACAGATCGATATAGAACATAGTGCCACCTTGGAACCATGTTTACATTTTTAATCAAAGACTAGTTCTTCAACACCCTTCTCCACAAGTAACATGTTCTTTGAAGTCTTTTCTATATATCCCATTCCTATAGCTCATTACGGCACTATAGTGTACTATTAATTACAAAGAATTCATTCATTCATATGCAATTGGTCAAAAAAAGACTATAAACTAACTATATGTCACAAAATGTCCTCCTCTCTTATTAGTCAAATACCAATAATGTCCCTTAGGAAACTTCTATAAGATTATTATTACTTAGAAGTTTAAATCCTTTATTATTTAGTTTGACTCTTATGTGGGCCCATTGGCCCAGTCACTAGTTTAAACCCATATCTATAGCTACATAAGCTGATGGTGGTTATTTTTTTTTTTTCTGTCTCCCATAGAAGAAGATGCCTCTGGGGCTAATTTTAGGAATTGGGAGGGCGTATCGATTGAAGCGAGCATCAACACTTGATATTCTATCACCAAAACGTGCTCCTCGAGGTTTTTACAAGGGAAAGAACTGCAAGCCCACTGGTTTCTTCACTCGCAAAGGTTTGTTTTCTATAATGGAAGTCGTGGTTTTATCTTTTTGTAGTTGTTTGAGGAGCATTTAAAATTGAAGTATAGAATGCACTTTTGTATTAGTCCAGCATTTTATCACTATCTCTGGACTGAACTTCATGGATTACTTGATTCCATTACATATTTTATTTCGGAACAAATGGGGCAGATTTGTTTGATTATGCTTACTGGTTAGTGGCTAATATTGCGTAACGTTATCTCCAAAATCGTCCAAAAACTTTAGTTACTTATTTTAATCTAAAGAAAGAAATACAATCTGAATGTACTTGTCTATTTGCTTTCGATTTGATCTTACTTTGAATAGATAAATTCAATATAGCATGAACTATAGATATTTCATACACTGATAAGCATAACTTACAATGTTTAGGTAAATGTTATGAGATAAATCATTCTAGGTTGTATAGTCACATTTGAGTATTGATTATGTCAAAAAAAAATCCTTCTACATTTTAATTCAGTTTGAAATGCACAAGTCATTGCACTTGCACTTATAATCGTAACACTTGCACGTTTTAGTTTCCTTTATAAGAAGTGATTTTCCTTTGGTCATTAAGCTGATTTGGCTATAATTTTCATTGGGTGAGTAATAGAAGCATAATCCAATTCTTGTATAAGGTTTCTATTGAAGAACAATTCTTACATATACGATGGAGTGTTATCACTTTTTGCATTACATATCACGTGAAAGGTGTAATAATATTTTAACACCATGAAACTAAAACATGAAATGTTAACACTTTGGAATTTCTTGTAAAAAAAAAAACACTTTGGAATTTGATTATTATTAGTCCTTTTTTTTGAAAATTTAAGATTTGGATAATTGTCAATATAGTTATATATTTCATCAATTTTTTGTTTTATTTTGTTATTTTGGACCGTTGAGTTTGTGGCTGTGTATTTGGTTCTGGTGGAGAAGAGTAATAGTTAGGGTTTTGAAAATTACAAAAATGACCCTTAAAACGGTTTTAAATGAAGGGAAATCTAGTATTTTACGTGGTAAGATACATTAAGTAGCACTAAATTAGGGAGTAATATGCTAGTTCAACAAATTAGAGTGGAAAGCACTGGACCAGAGCTAAAATGCTTTTAAACCCCTTTTCAATGATTTGTAAATTTCGCTGGTTTTAATTTTCTGTTACTAGTTGATTTTGACTTATGAGGGCTAATTTAATTTTCTGTAACTAGTTGATTTTGGCTTGTGATGTCTAAAGATGCCTACTTGTGTTTCACTTTATCTTTATGAGGGCTGGTAGTCCTTTCTATTATGGGTTTTGACGAAAGAAATACTTGCATTTCTATGTTGAACATTAGAAAGTGGCTGGCCTTGTAATAATTTATGCTGCTTCTCATGTTCTGGTTGTCCATAGTTAGTAAATTTGACTTTATAAAACACTAGAATCATTATTTAGGCTTAGAAAACTCAGCAACATTGCTTTTCTATGCTGTTTTGTTTAACCATGAAGCACATTTTAGGTATTGTAATAAAATAGTTTGCTAAGCTATATGGTAATTGTGTTAATCTATTTTGTAATATTAATTGGGATGTAATCCTGCATATTATTTCAGGTGGGTATGTGGTGGTGAAGGAAAAGTTACCAAACTATGTAGTTCCTGATTTGACTGGTTTTAAGGTTTGTATCTTCTACTCATATGTTGCCTTGTCTTCTTTCTACTTGTTTATGGTGTCAAAATTTACATGGATAACTATTGGTATTCAGTTCTTCTGCTTCCTTGATAGTATAGTTTGACCTTGTTCCTTTAAGTTCTCTCCCTCTTGTGTGAACTCTAACTTTGTTTTAGCTCATTTATGGTTTCTATGTTTATCTTTAGCTTCCTTATTTTGACAGTGGAAACAGCAAGAACCTAGATGTTCGATTCTCATCATGTTATTTGTTTCATTGCATTGTATTATTTTTATTTTTTTTTCTTCTTATAATGTGCTTGTATTTGCTTCTGTAGGCATAGTCTACCTTAAAATGTCTGCTATAGTGATATGAAAATTGAGTCATTGTCCTTAGCCGCAGTATCCTATTGTTTGAGGCAAAGAAAGGGTTCGTCTCAATGAAAATTACTACGAGCTTTGAACAATATAATTTCTTTTAGGAATGATTCGGGGTTTGAGAAATTCTGTGAGTTTGGAGGGGTGGGGAGGAAAGGGTTTTGGGAGTTTAGAAAATAAAGCCTTTGGGAGTTTTGAGAGGAAGGTTCCGAGGAGAGGAGGAAAAGTGAAAGGGAGGGAGTTTCTCATCTTGTTTGGGAGAAAATTTTCAAAGGATGGGATGGGATTGCTTATAATTGATAGTTTTATGTTAAGAGAATTATAAAAAGATAAAAATGATTTGGTGTGTTTGGCCAAGTCTTCCAAAACTCTTCAGTACATTTTTTGAGTTTCTCGCACACAAGGTGGAGGATTATCGTTCGTTCTATTTCCCTTTTACTCCCAAGTCCTTCCCTTTACATCCCAACTCTCAAACAATAAGATTGAAATTGTAATGATTATAGTTTATATTGTTCACTATTACTGATTCATGCTATTTGTCTTTTATGCAGCTCAAACCATATGTATCCCAGTGCCCCATAGAAGCGAAGACCTCCGAGGCTTCTCAAACGGCTAAATAACCAAATTCAGTAGTTTAGAATACTTCATTACCTGCAAATCTTTTCTCCATGAATAATCTGACTGTCACACATCTGATACTATCAATATAAACTTATCAATTCCATATCTGTAATATGATGAATGATTTGGAGTATTCTAATGTTAGTTTTCAATCATTTATGTTAGCAAATCACCTCTCCCCTAATTTGGTGGTTTGGGATGGCACATTCTTTATTTTTCTGTGATAGACATTACAACTTTAAGAATTATCCCAACACGTTTGTCTTAGCAGAGCTATTCTGAATTAGTAGAACTTAACTAATTCAACCTTTAAATGGCATCATATTTATTTGGCATCATTCTTTGTTTCCTTTACCTACGATCGATTTGTGCAAAATTGATTGACGGAAAATTTGATTGATTTAATTACTGTCTAGAATAGAAATGAAGAAGAGGAGATATTGCAACATGATCAGGTTGTTTCTAATTATTTTGACTTGTTAAAAAAGGAGTTAAACAGATGATGAAGAGATATATGTTTTGCTTGCTTGTTGAAATGTTACAAAATTTGGGAGTTTGATTGCTTTTTTTATGAGAACATATATCTCATGCAAAAAGCACTTCGTAAAAGAACAGATGAATATTACTTTTAATACATGGGAGAATTGTTTTGCGGTAAAATGAAAATTTATCATAGTTATGCTTTCCATCACACAATAGATTATATCAATAGAAAATTATTGTTAAAACTGAATGGGATTTGAATCTGAATAAATCATAAATTATTTAAAGTAAAAAACCTACAAATTTGATTTGGTTCTTCCGAAATTGTAACGGCATTTGAGATGCGATAAAGAAGAGGTGAACAAGATGTAAGAGCAAGATCAGAAAAAAGATTATGAATCATTTCGAACGAGATGAGATACAAAAACAAGAGCAAAACTGAACAGAAGATGTGAAGAAGATGCGAATCTTGTTCGGAAATTGAGAAAGCATAGTGAGCGGCAGAGTTGCGAAATGCAATTTCATCTAGAGACGGTCTGCGAAAAAATGAGAGTGCGAGATAGAAATTAAGAACAGGGTGTAATCAATGAGTGCAAGACTTACAAACTAATATTCTTGAAACAATATATAATAAAAGAACGTTACCTAAAACTTATGTTAGCAACATTTAAAAATATGTTACCCGTCAAAATTTACCAAAAGGTCTAAATGTATTAGTGACATTCTAACACTCTCATAAGCCTCTATTCTAGTTCAATAATGTTGTCATTACATCTTCAACAAAAAAGAAAATGCTGCTGTTAATACTATAATATAAGCAGAACAAGAATGATAGAACAAAAAAATGTTTGATGCGCGACAATTTATTCTTAAGACAAGATATCCATTTCACCTAATAAGCATCAGCAATTATTTTCTGGAGGTTGAACCTGTTTTTAATTTCGGTTCGGACATCATCAACTTTTGCCAAACTCTTCAAGAAAGGAATCAATGAAAGCAATTTATTATCTGAAGGATCAGCAAACCAAGTCTCAATTGGTATTCCATTCTCCACTTGGAACCCAAATGAATGTGGGGAGCTGTCAATCATTATAACACGTGCTAAATCACGATCAAGCAGTGTTAAATCTTTGACGTATTTTTCGGCCACATTAACACAGGATTCACGGAATAGACGATGATGAAATATCTTCCGGCTTGGGTCAAGCATGTTTAGGAGTTTGTCAGCATAAATTCTTTGACCAGCAGTAAATACAATAATCTCAAAAATACCAGAAACTTCGTCAAGGAATTGTTTTAGGTGAGGACGACAGCGTACATAAATATCCTCCTTTACAGAATTAAAACTCACAGTAAAAGTGAAGTCATGGTCTTCCTTAGGTTTTACTAGTGTAGAATGCACCAAAGTTCCATCCAAGCCCAGAACAAGAGTAGTAGGAGGGCAACCTCGAGTCTTCCTAGGTAGCAACATCTGTCTAAAAGAGGGAACAACCTTTGACAACTCTGGTAAGGTTTTTATGAATGAGTAAGGGTCAAACTCATACAGACAAGGAGAGAACATAGTCGCCGGAGTTACAGCTTGCTGGTTACCCTGATATCCTCAGCTGCTTCCGTTCCCAGATTTAGAGGCCATTGCTCAGCATCTTTATCCTCAAAAGCGCAAGAAGATTCATTGCTTTTTCTTCCAGAAGATTTAATTAAATCAGCTACTTGGCCATTTTCAGAACCCTTCCTCTGTGCTCCTGAAACCTTAGGAGAATGGCATTCTCGACTACGGTTTCTCCTAGTTTGCATCTTCACAGACTTGCTTAACTTGTGTGGGCGTAATAAAGCAGCAAATAATTATCCTGATGTGGAAATCAAAATCAGTAAGCTCTTGCAGCAACAATCACATTCAGACCAGCACATATGGAAAGTTTAACAAGATTGATAGAATTGAGAAAATATTATTGAATTCATTGATTACAAAAGATATGAGTACATGTATATATACAATGTGAAAACCAAATAATTGAAGGGGAAAATTCATCTAAGCAACTAACTGATCTATAAGTACCCTTAACCAAGCATTACTAAATACTAACTATAACCAAAAGTTAGTTATTAGTTATTAGCTAGAATAATGGTCAAGGTCACAGTCTCGTGTAGGATTCTGCAATTTCGGCTGTTGCGAATGATGTGTTATGGATTGCAATTGTCATGGTTTTAATTAATCACAACATCGCACTACTCTTAAATAATGTATAATAACTTAAAGGGTTTTGCTAGAAGACACATTTTATGAAGGTGTCTTTTAGCAAGTTATTCTATGAGCATTTGCTAAAAGACACCAATTTTTATGAAGGTGTCTTTTAGCAAAGTTATAACTAAAAAGTGAAAATCACACTTTGAGGTGTGGGTTGCTAAAAGACACCTTCATGGGTGGCTTCTAGCAAAACCTTAACTTAAATAACTTAAACTAGAGATAGATTTGAAATTTTGAATTAGAGAAAGAGCCTAAATGAGATAACATTATGTAATTTATGTTCAAATCTGTAATAAAAGTATGATTTTCATCCATCTAAATTGAAAAATAACGGAAATCTTTTTATATTGTCATGAGCGACGTTTTGTTGCGCCCATGGCAGTGTTTCGTACCTATTTGCCGTTCTCTTTTTCTCACGAACGCACCGATTTTTAAAACGTTGGCTAGAACTATGGTTAAGACACTAACTATGGTAACTTGTTAAACAAGTAATCTAGTTTAATAGGAAATAACTATAACTAAGTATCTAATAACACAAGCAAAATTATACATAATAACCTCGGGAAAAATAAGCTTAAAGAACGGAATAGAATCCTAAATGTTTTTCCTTTACTACAAAATTTGGATGTTTTCCCTCCAATGAGAAAGGTGAGAGCAATAAATTACTCTATTTTAAAATCATACAGCGTTGGAAAACACTGCCTTTAAGCATGAGTTGTTGATCACATTGGATAAACTGTAAATTTAGTCACTAAACCATTACTCCATCTTCAATTTGGTCAGTCACTAAAACAATTAAAAAGTGTCTCTAAACTATACTCTCGTTCATCAATTTAGTCCCTGAACTAGTTGACTAAGAGACAGAATGGATGGATGAAATTATTGTTTAGAAACTTTTGGTCCATTTTAATAGTTTAGTGAGTAAATTGATTGTTTACCGACTAAATTGATTGTTTATTCAACAAAAACTCATCTTTCTATCAAGCTTTGGCCTAAAGGTATGATATGTTTGTTACATATTTGGGTTGGGTAAGTAAAAATCTTAATCATCCACGTAGTTATTACATCGGTAGTTCTCGAACTAAAATTGAAGAGTTTAGAATTCAAGCATGGTATTTTAAATTTTGGAATAAAGAAAAAATCAAAATTTGCTTGTTTGATGCACCGTTTGATTTCGATTCAATGATCATAAGACATGACATTTGTATCTATTTGTTGAAAATTGCTCTTCTCCCTTTCAAAATTGCTCATTCTTTTGACCCAGCGGGAGTTAACTCACGCTCGACGTTTTTCAGCGCTAGTTAACTCAAGTTGGCGCATTTTACATCGGTTCAATCACTTTTTAAGTCGGGTTAACCGTTCTTAAAAGTTTCAGCGGGAGTTAACTCACGCTGAAAAATGTCGAGCGTGAATTAACTCCCGTTGGGTCAAGGGAATAGACAATTTTAAAAGGGATAAGAGAAACTTTTCTATTTGTTACGAAGCCATGGAATAATATTGAGGGACAACTATTTCATTAAACCGTTCGTACATGATTTTCCTATCAACACTACTTAGAGAAGGTTTTGATTTTTTTTCTTCAAGTAGTGTTTTTTTCCCCTTAAAAAAACACTACCTTGTGCAAAAAATAAAATTAAAAATAAACAATTAATTTAGTCACTAAACTATTACTCCATCTCCAATTTGTTTGGTCACTAAATCAATTAAAAGGTCTCTAAACTACACTCTTGTTCATCAATCTAGTCCCTAACCTAGTTGATTAAAGGACAAAATTGATGGATGAAATTACAGTTTAGGAACTTTAAGTCGATTTTAATAGTTTATGAAGCAAAGTTGTTTATTGACTAAATTGATTGTTTATTCAACAAAAACTCATCTTTCTATCAAGTTTTGGCCTAAGGTTTAAACCGTTCGTACACAATTTTGCTATCAACACAACTTAAAGAAGGTTTTAATGTTTTTTTTTCTTCTAAGTAGTGTGTGTTTTTTTCTTAAAAAAAATAAAAAACACTACTTAAAGCAAAAAACAAACATTAAAACCTTGTGCAAAAAAATTAACAAGAATAAGAACGTACACGAAGCCATGGAAAAATATTGAGAGACAACTATTTCATTAAACTGTTCCTACATGATTTTGCTATCATCAATACTTACTAAAAAATTCGTCAAAAAAAGAAAAAAAAAATTAAAATATAGTGCATAAAAATAAGAAAAACATTGAATCAAGAAGAATAAGAACGTACCTGCAGAAGAAAAGGAAGAGAGAATGAACTATGTATGGTGGAAGAAAACAAAAGACCAAGGGTTCGAGAGTGGTATTTATATAACATATTTTACTAAAAACCACTTAAATCCATCATACAGATACTCTATCAAAATTTATTTTATTTATGAGACTTTTTTAAAGGGTAAAAAATCTCATTTGAATATCACTTTGATTTTGTTGCACCCTTTAAAAGGTCTTGATTATATTTTTATCAAAAAATAAATAAAAAATTTCAGAGGTTTTATCAACAAAAAAAAAAAAAAAAAATTAAAATATAGTGCATAAAAATAAGAAAAACATTGAATCAAGAAG
>Ga0228711_1001148_pt1 | contig 37764 bp, 18 predicted proteins | sample MedpolnodulmetaG_2_FD_177996 | JGI IMG/M metagenome (GOLD analysis project Ga0228711, IMG submission 177996) | Root nodule microbial communities from Medicago polymorpha collected in Santa Monica, California, United States - brown nodules | ecosystem: Host-associated > Plants > Roots > Nodule...
TTTCTACAACTACATGATATGGAGGATTGTACAGGATCAAATAGTACTTTCCAACCTCCTTCCACACCGACCAAAGCAATAACATATTCAAATGGATATTGGGATTCATTTCGTTGTCTTATGTTAGCAGCTAAAAATAAATCAAACTCATGATAGAATAAGTCAAAAACTGTATGAGTGTATACCTCTGCGAGTTGCCTTAGAATCGGTGAATGCCCATATCTTATCCTTGGTAGTTTATGTCTTGACTCATACTCACATCTTGACTCGTTATACCTTTTCTCCGCATCAACTCTCTCGAAGTGTTTGAAGAATTGGATGATATTAATTCCTGGTTTCATGCATGCCTTGAAACTTGAATTTAAACTCTCGCTAAGTTGAGTACTTCGAATGTCAAGGGTGAATGCTTCCTTCATGTAACACGCTGCCTATTTTTCCTTGATAGCATACATTGATTTCACCCACTTCTTGTCATGAACATCAAATTCGACAATCAATTTGCTCCAAGCTTCTTCAAACATTGCTTCTTGTTCATAATCATACATACACTTCTTAAAATAAGTCAAGAAATGATGTTCTTTTTTTATTAAGTAACCAAGATGTTTAATCCCATTCTGCATTAAGTGCCATGTGCATGACCCATGTCGGGTATCTGGCATCACCTCAGCTAGTGCTTTAGCCATTGATTGGTCTTGATCAGTGAACAAAGTTCGTGGCTTTTTGTTTCCATGTGCTTCAAGAAAAGTTTTGAACAACCATTTGAATGACTCAGTTGTTTCATCATACAAAAGGGATGCTCCAAAAATGATTGTGCCCCTATAGTGGTTGAAGCCTGAAAACAATGCCAATGGTCGATTAGCATGATTGGTGCAATATGTCGTATCCAAAGAAACTACCTCACCAAAATAACCATAGTCTAAGATCATTTTTGCATCAGCCCAAAATACGTTTGTGACTAGTTCATCGCAATCTATTTGATATGCATGGTAAAATGATGGATTCTCCAATGATTGAGTTTGAAAATACTCCATGAGACAACCAATTTCTCCATACTTCATGCTTCGTTGTCTTCTTGCTTGGAGGTAGTTTCTAGCATCCAATGGTGTATATCCAAGATTAGTTCTTCCTTAAGCATGTGCACTCATAAGCTGAAATGAAGATTTTTGCATCAAACCGGAGTGTTCTGCCATTTCAATCTCATGTGCTTGGAAAACTATATCAAAGTCATAAAACTACAAGAAAATAGAGTAAAATATGGAAATGGAAAGCTATGGCAAAAACAAGGTCATCCATGTTTAAAGAAACAAAATCGATGAATAAAAATTAATTCACGTTTAAAGAAACAAAATGGATGGATACAAAAAAAAAACTGCCATGTATACATAAACAAAAAAAATCAAAAAAGGAGGTGATGAAACATAACAAACCTGAGAAAAAAACAGGCTAGTTTTGAGTTTAAGCAACCGTCGTAGAAGGAGTGAGGTTCATTTTTGGCTTGAATCTCAGTCAGAAGTCAGAACGATTCTAAAAAAATAAAAAAAGAATGTGAAGAAACGTGATTCAAGGCCTTGAATGGCGCCAACAATATCTCTGTATTGGAAAGTAGAGTTTTGCCCTTTCATTAGCCTATTTTGTGGATTTTAAGGGGAAATGAATCTAGACCATTACTTTGATCAAATGTCTGTATTTATTTTGACTGCATGACTGCATCAGATTTATGACTGCAGTGAATCATGTCCCGAAACCTAGCAAGGAAGAAAAGTTGAAAAAGGTGGCGGATGAACAATGACAAAATACTCAAATATTTCTCCAAGAGAACATGTTGATATTGAGTTTTATTGTACTCCTCTATACCTGTAATTTTATTCAAAATTTCATAAAAAATATCATTCGTAAAATAAAAGTATTAGAACAATACAAAAAAAAATGGAAGAACGAAACATTTTTTTTAGAATTGATATTTGTACAACTTTTGAACAACTTTATCCCTTATACACACATGATATTGTTATCATCTTTTTTTTCTCTCTTTATTGTTTTTAACCAATAAGAAGAGAGAAAAATAAGATTGTCGTCAAAATTGTCATGAAGTAGATGTACAAATATCATTGTTCTTTTCTTTTTGACGTTGTGGATGAACGGGACGTTGCTTATAAATAAAATGTTATAAACATCTTTATTTAAAGAAAAAATGGTATATTAGTTTAAAAAGAGAGAAAATAGTGTTTTATATTGGTAAGAATAATAAGTCTCAAAAAAAAAAAAATTTCACTCTCGTGTATAGGGATGGGAATAGGCCAGGTTGGTCTATAGGGGCCTACGACCTAGCCTATAACATGTCCGATCAGGCCATATTTTTTTCTTAAATAGGAAAAGCTTAGACTTTTTAAGAAACTTGTTTAGTTTAAAAGGTCAAGCCACTAGCCATTAAAAAGTCTTTTAAGTTTATTAGATCAGCCTATTTAAGTAAATATGAACACTAATTTTTCACAAATATAGTCAAATTCTCTAAAAACTCATGTTGATCATCAAAAGAGAGTTTAATCTAATCGATCTATTAGTTCTCTAGTCAATGTGTGTCCATTTTTCAAAAATAAAAAAGGCTTAAAGGTATGTTTAGTCCTTGCAAATAGGCGCCATTTAAAATTTCGTCCATGTAATCGCTAATCCTAGCGATTTACCCTTGCAAAATTTAATCATTTAAAATTTCGTCCCTTAACCCACTTAATGACTGCCACGTAAGTGGGTTAAGGGACGAAATTTGATGATGTGGCAGTCATTAAGTGGGTTAAGGGACGAAATTTTAAATGATTAAACTTTGCAAAGATAAATCGCCAGAATTAGCGATTACAGAGACGAAATTTTAAATGGCGTCTATTTGCAAGGACTAAACATAACTTTAAAATAAAAAATACTAGATGGGGAATGTCCCGATGCATAATCCTTTTGATTGTACCGTTGCTAACATTTAAATGAATGAATTTTATTTTGGTGTAAAAAATTTCCATTTCCCAAGAACAGACCTTTACAACACTCTCCCCCAACTCATCATAGAAACTCAACCATCACCACCACCACCACCGCAACATGCCATCTCAGGTTAACTCCGATATCCCACCTTCCTCCGCTTCCGTCGTCATGCTCTCTGCTCCCGACACCCAGGACAACCCCCAAGAAGCCTTTCACACTCCGCCGGAACAACCCTCACTTCACTCTTCCGACGTCAATGCTGTTCCTCCCTCTGCTGGGTCCCATGTGTTAGACGATCCTTCTGATGATTCGGAGTTTTTGGATGAAATAAAGTGGTTTTCGGAAAAGTTGCCGGTGAAAAAAATGAAATTAGGGTTTGGTGAAGATTTTCCTCACTCTGCTGGGTCCCAGGTATTCCTTGATTCTTCTGAAATGGAGTTGTTGGATGCTGATATAGATAATTTCGGTTTAGAGTGTTCGGAAGTGTTGCCCGTGAAAAAATTGAAATTAGGGTTTGAAGAAGATTCTGTGCCTGTGAATGACGATGATTCTTTCAGAGATATTCCAATGGACAAAAACTCTGTCCCAGAGGAAAATGCTGTGAATGACTATGATGATTTTTGCAGAGAAATTGAAAGATTTTTAAGACAAGGTTCTGGAAATGTTAACTTGGTTAATGGGCACAACCACAACAGGTCAAGTGTCGAGGTTGGAGAAGTTGCTGATTTGCACTGCGGTTCGGTGCTGGATTTGGTGCCAGACTCAATCCGCAGTCGTTTGGAGAAAGTAGTTGCAAGTGGATTGTATGAGGGTATTGAAAGCTTTGCTATATTTGAAGTATTGAAAGCTCTTAAGAAGAAACTTACTCTGTTGGAAACTGCAAAGCATTCCGGTTTTGCTTTTCCTGAAATCTGAATTCTTCATCTTTGATGATGAAGAGCAGAGGAAGTGAAGCTCTTCAGTGATCCATTTTTTGAGGGTATTGATGGTTCTTTAATGGATGATTCCCTTGCCGTTTAAATTGTCTTTTGATGTTTAACTAACTATGAATGTTGTATGGTAGGGTTCTAATTTCTATCATGTTTTGTTTGAATGTTGTCTAACATTTGTAACTGTGGTTTTGAACTTGAAGTTAATATTAACCACCTTATGATTATGATCTAAATTTATATATGCTCTTGTAGAGGATTTCCAAAATTTGTTTCATGTGCTACCAAATACATAGAACGGATAATGGTGGATTTGTTGTATTGGAAAGCATTACATGACACAACAATGTGATATCAATGCATAGCATTATTATGTTTTATTGTTATTATTTATTAAGATGCTTCTTAGATGCATCAATTGAAAATGAAGTTTGTGTCATATTCTGTAAGTGAAAAAACTTCATTATCTATAGGATCCAATCCAACACATGGTGCCCAAGTGATTGAATTGGTGAGTATAAGTCATAATGCTCCAAACACACAAGTCTCAAGAGGGACCATGTCTTGTGTATTTGCTGTGTAAATTGTCAACCCTGCTCATATATAGCATTAAGTTCCTGTAATTTTTAATGGGTTTAGTAAAAGTATCTGGAAAAACTTTACAAAGTGGGTAGGTTGGTAATTCAACAAAGAAGGATGGATAGGAGATGAAGGGTGCTGATTTTGGACCTGCTAGGGATCTGTTTTTTTCGGTCCATGGTGCTGTTTGCTTTGTTATAGGGCATGTATCTTTCGGTAGTTTGTTTTTCTCCTTTCATTTTGCTGTTTCTGTTCTGTTTTGCCCAGGGGCTTGTGCTGACTCGGTTCTGTGTGCATTTGGCTTTGGTTCCTGTTGTTTGTGTTAGCCTTTTTGCCTGTATCAATATATGCTGATTCAAAAAATAAAAGGGATGGATCCTCAACATAAGGGATCTCATTCTAGTTTGAGATTTTTTAGGTAGTTTCTGACATTAGACCAAGAAAATTCCCTTTCTGTTAGGTCAGTCCCTGCTATAACTATAGCTTTTACAATCCATGAACTCCGGGACATGATTCTCTCCCGTGAAAGATTCATTGTAGGAGATCCAGTGGGAATCTTAACCATTCATTGCTTTTTTGAAACACACTTGTGCCTGCAACAAAAAAACATTTAGGGTGTGGATTTTAACTGGGCAAATTTTTCACTTGAGAGGATCTGCACCCGTCAAGGCATTCTGAAGCTCCTGAAGGCCACAAATAGATGTATGTTGCAACCATTGATAGTTTGGATGCATCTAAACTGGTTCTGTTTTGCTCGTGGTCACACACCCCTAACTAAAGATATAATAATGTCTTGTCTTGACTCTAGATGAATTCTATGCAGTTTATACCTTGCAAATCAAAATTTGACTGTGGGTACCTTTAGGACCGGTTTGGAGATGTAATAAAGTGATTGATATGTGTAATAAAGCTATAAACGAGCATTTTGTTTAATAGCTTATGAACTTGAAGTATTCTTTGTCACGCGTCATAATAGTTGAAGATATTTTAAGATGGAATATAACAAAGTAGCATTTTTATAAAATTCAATTAGATGTTTGTGTAGTTCTTTTTTGACAACATTGTCATTGCGCTTACTCGGTAAAGTTGTACATTATTCAAATTTTAAGCTCAACAGGCTTTGGTGAAATGTGTATTTGAGATCTAAATAACCATGCCTGTGTATATAAACACATATTTTGAGATAGACCTCTGCAATACCACCACCAAACACATCCAATGTGGAATGGAAACAACTTTTAAGGGTTAGAATCAGTGACTTGAAGTTGTATCCGATGCCATGAAGTGTTTAATATCCCTCTCAAGTTCCAAATATCTTCAACCTTTTCAGGTTGAACATTTCCTGCTGAATCCACCTGCAAATCAGCCCAAAGCATTCATTAGATATTATAAGAGATCATTTCTTACTTTTATGATGTTTCTCTAACAGTATACAAATTCCACATTCCTAATTGTAAACCCCTATGATTTCTAATTGAAGACAAGAAGTTGGAAACATGAAACTTAGCAGAATGATTGTTGCATACCGCTTTAGCAATAATCTCAGTGCTTTGTTGAATTTCAGCTGTGACCTCAAAAAGTACCCATGCCCATTTGTCACTGTTGTCATCATCATCTGCTATATAAGGAATGCCACTTTTTTGAAACCTTGAGGTTTCCATCCAACTCTTTCCTCCATCAACAGACACATCCACTCTCTCAATGCCTCTGCCACCACCTGATGCTGCATATCCACTAATTTTTACCTACAGCGCAGGAATCGTGTAAGAATTCGGATTTCATTTCATTTCAAATACACCTCCAAACCTGTTATTGCACAAACTAACCTTTCCCGGCGGAATTGTGGTCATATCTTCTACAGAACAAATAACACACTGCAAAGTGAAATCAAAAGCATTGGTTACAAAAGTGTTAATTGAAAAATTTTAGGGTAACATGTGGACAATGTAAATATATGTGACTTGCTTCAAGGATATTAAGTATTTTATTTTTCTTTCATCAAAATTTAGAGAATGGGAATACCTGAACAGGAAAATCCATTTGAGGTCTTCTAGATGACCAATTAATGTTATCCCAATTTACTGATGGAGGAAACATTTTGTAGTCTTTTTGCACGAAAAACCCCTGATACATAATAATGTTACAATTATGGGCCACTGTGAAAACAAATATTTTTTTACCTATTTCAGAACAACTTTACATAACATATCAGACCTGGCATTCTTCTGCTATGATATTGATAGCTTCCAGCCATTTAACAGACCGAGCTCCAATAACGCCAGGAACAACCACACGTAATGGATAACCATGATCCCTATTAAGAGGCTAACGGAAAGAAACAAGATATTAAACTGAGATTACAATATCAGATTAATATAATATCACACTATGCCACAATTTCCAATGGAACAAACAAAATTAAATCACAAACACAAAATGAAGAAAAAGAAAATAACCCTGCAAATTGCAAATAAAGGTTTGAAACATTTATGGTTGAAGAAAACAGAAAACAGTTATCTACTACATTTTCTTTGTATGCTTCTATCATAGTTCATTCATAAACTCTTAACTTTATAGGTAACGAGTGGTGTACGTAATTTGATTAGGGTTCAGGGTTTATGCGCGACAGTTAAGAACAAGATACGAATAATTAGGTTTCAACCAAGGGAGGGAAAATGTACATATAAAAATTAAACTTTACAATTAGCAAAAGGAACCGAAGAGAAAGGGTAAAAATGCACTGCATTGGTCCTAAAGTTTTAGCTGAGTTGAATGGTGACATGTTCATGGAATGAATCATAGCATATATTTTTTTTATTGTTTCATAAAGATAGTAATGAAAGCCAGGATATAAACCATTGAAATGGACAAAATGCAAAACATGAAGGAGATAATCACTTACTTCTCCATTCATCTCATAAGCAAGTAGAACATCGGCTTCAGGATTTGTAGCTTGACCGAGGGTAATTGATGCCTTGTATGGACCTCCATTTTCCTCCTATACTTTTTTGAGATTTACCAAAACAACAAAGGTATCTTCAAGGATGAAATAAAAAAAATGATAGAATCTGAAATCTCTGAATTACAGTTAGAACGTGTAGCCATTACCTTACACTGATCAATGCTTACAAATTCGACATGTTTTCCTCTGAAGTCAGTGGTACTCGTCAACTTTGGTATTCCAACAAGCTCAAGAACATCACTCAATTTAGCACCACCCCAAACAGCTGAGAGAATAATATATTCAATCAACGATTATAGGTTGACACATTCAATATCATATTTTCAGCTCTAAACTTTTTCACAGTTTTGAGCAGAAATATGCGAACAAATAAACAATAATATAATTGTATTAATGTATAAAACCCAACATAAATACTTATTCGGACAAAATTTGATAGAAAAGGTCACCGAATCATAGTTCTAAACTGTGGTCTACAATCGCTATAGCAGTTGTAAATCGTAATATAACAGTTTTAAAGGTCTTCGCAATGATATCTTAACTGCAATTGTAGCCGCATTTTCTCTCATTTTATCACAATAGAAAGGTTCACATACAATTCCAATCACAATCCAAAACTATGCTAAGAATAATGAAATTTTATGCAATCATTCACATTTTCACAGGCTGTTGTTAAAAGAATCAAAATATGTTTGAGTCGTCAGTGTCCGAAAAAATGTAAATACTAACCATTTCCAATGGCAGACACACCCCAGCCAACTCCCTTAACTGTTTTAGTCTTGCTCATAGCAGTTCTTCTATTTCCAGCACACTGAAACCCCAGAGGGAAAATCAAGTTCGTTTTCTGGATGCAACGGTACACACTAAACCAAAACAATGTGGTTCTTCTTCAACGCAACCCTATATCATTTGATAGAAATTAGTATGAACTTATATCCAACCAACCTGTAGTGTGGCAGTGACATTGTACTTGGGAAGCGTCCTGTAATCAAATATCAGGGTGAGTTTTCTGTTTGAATTGGAAATACGGCATCACAAGGGCCTAACGAAGTAATAATAATTACTTCGTCGGTTTGTCTCAAATTATTTGTCACTTTACGGTATCGAAAAAGTATTAATTATATTTTTCTAACAGGGCCTTTATTTGTAAATAAGTCAATAATTTTATTATTGGCATCTCAACTTTCGGATCCTCTGTAGTTTCTGCACCATACAACTCACCGCAGAGCCTGGATTTAAGTTAAAAAAATTCTCCTTTTGATCAAATGGCTCTCCAAGAGGCTGCATGGTAAAGCCGCCATATAGGATTGAAGTAGATCCTAAGTTCTTCTACTTAACTACTTTAATAACAGAATTTTATTTAAAAACATATTTTACCTTAGAATTGAGTTTAGTTAATGATTTTCTTAAGATGAATTCATTCTTTAGAGAACAAATAAAATGAGACGGAGGGAGTATATGATACCATTAGTTGTTGATATTCGAAATATTAGTTGAGATTCCTAAACCAGTACCTACCTGATATCTTCCATAAAAAGTTGTTTGGGATTTTCTACCAGTCCAGATATTGACACACAGTATCTGCTCTGCCAAACATTTCATAAGAAAAGGAGTTAAAATTCATCTACAGTGAACACCAGTGACCAAAGAAGTATAATTTCACAAGATTAACATATTACTTTTCAATGTCATCAACTATCGGTATGGGGCCATGATTTCTCTTGTAGAATAAATCTGCAGGAGTCAAATATGACGAAATCAAAGCAGATTGCGGTGGCTCGGCATTGAAAGGTTCCTGGAGATAACAGTAAAATTGGACTTGAGAAACAGATAGCTGAAAACATTTGTGAGAAAATATGCAAAATGTATATGAAATATATATATCACAGTCACAGGGTCAATTCAAGAATCATTGGACCATATACAATTTGAAATTTAATATTGGTACAGTAAACAAATATTCTACATAAATATCAAGTTATATCTAATTATTTATTAAGTTTTACAAAATTTTCGAAGTCATGAAACATGGAAACATTAGTGTCATATAGCTATACATTACTCAAGGCCGACGAAACTAAACTAAGTCATCACTGTCTTACAAAAATGTGAAGTTGCCACAGCTGTTATTTTTTGTACTTCGAAAAAAAATGCAGGTACTCATCCTAAGCTCGACACAACGGAGAAGAACCCTCATGCTAGTTCAATCTCTCCAAAATGAATACAGTAAGGTGACATCTCAACATTATTATTATTAATATTATTATTATTATTTCTGTATATCTGTGTAAAATACATAGTTACATACATACAAGCTTCAAAGTAGAAGCTTATTATATTACAATTGTGTATACTCAGGTTAAGGCAAGTTCTTCGGTAGACCACTTTCATACGTGATCCACCATTGACCGATACGTTAAAATCATTTGAAACTCGATATAAATAGCAATGTATATAGTATATGGTTATAGAAAAAGGAAATAAATTTGTGAATAAATAATGAAAATGGAATTTGAGCTTGCCTTGGAGTTAATTTGAAGAGAGGGATGACGAATAGGTTCTTTAGAATAATCTGAAGGACCTATGATTCCCGGCATTGTTCTATAACGTTTTTCAGAAAGAATCAAACACAAGGTTCGATTTGAAGATGGTGGCAAATAACAACCATAGCTTCTAATTGTACATGAAATTTATAACATGTGCCATGAGTGGAGGATGACAATGGTGGGTCCCATTCAAACATATATGATAGACACGTGGAGCATTTGCATTTTGCTGACATGTTAGCCACTTCAATTCCTTACCATTGGTTCTGTTTGTTTTTTCTGATTAGTCTTTAATTTGGTACCAGTTTTAGTTAATTAATTTGTATTAATCAGAAAAAGCAAGGAACCTTGTATCTCACCGGTTTTGTTGTGTTTGTTCACTTAGTGGTTCAAGAACCTCGTACGTACCTGACTGCTTTTGTGTCTATGTTCATTTTCTTTCTTTTTTGAAAAAGCATGTTCATTTTGCTTTCTAATTTTATTTTTCATCATTTTTAAACAGGCTTGTTCCACTGGGTGTCATAATACTCTATTTTTCCTGATTGTTCTTGGCATCCGGCCTAACAATTTCGACATTTTGCCAGTTGAGCTAGGACTTCTGGATGTTCTTGGCCTTTCTTTGCCTATAACAATTAAATTATCCTCAATGATCTACTTTCAATACTATGCAATTTATATGGTATGTACAACTCGGTTGGTAGCCGCAAAAATATTTGATATGTTGAGACACATATTCGAACTCGGGATTCTTTATTTCTCTACACTTAACATGTGTGATTCTCACCATTAGACTATTTAACAAAAAAAAAAAAACTATAAAATCTAAATGTCAAAACTATGGAATGATATTCATCCATGGTTTCTAGAATAGTTTGCTATCACACTCTATCTCTAATACTATCCTTCATAATCTTATTTTATACATCCAACATAGCATTCTCGCATTTACACCGCGTTAATCTTACTTCCATGATAGTAGATTGTTGTCTAACACTCTGTCTCATACAACATCAATGATCATACTATTGTACGATCAAGCTTTTCCTATACTTAGAACAAAACCTTTTTATCACACAGAACCCTGAAAGTCTCCTCTATTTCATCCAACTCCGCTTGCATATGATGGTTTACATCTCTCAATATTTCTCAGTCGTTTTATAGCATGGACTTCAAATATTTAATTGTGTCAAAAACAAATTATGACATTATTCGTCCCTTAAATAAATTCAAAATTCTAACTAAAAGCCATAATTTTGAGCTTATTTAAAAAAATAATCTAATTCTACCATTAAATTTACTCTATTTAGGCACTGGATATTTAACTACTTCTAACCAAAATCAATATTACAAAATTATTCATTCAATGTATATACAGGGTACATCATTTAAATCTTTCAATCATGAAATTTACATAGATGAGTTTCTAACTTGTCAGTTAATATCTAGAATATACAAGTAATTTTTGGTTTCAAAGGGACAGAATTTCTAGAAATAATCCCTCTTATCATCAAAATTCTACTTACAGCTTGATTAATATAATAACAATCAAAATGAATATACAGGTATAGATTTACTGATCCACGGTATGAGGTAATAGTTTTGCAGCAGCTGTAGATCCATAATAAATAAAAGTGAATGCTTTCCTGGACCTTTCACCATTTCTACATTGCACTACATGTTTTGTAAAGAGAAAAATAAAAATTAGAGAAATGAAATGGGTATCAAGTACTCGTAACGGTAATGGATAGATATCAAACAAATTAATAGCATATTAATATGCAAGGAAAAGGCAGAGTTTTTTAAGAACAGAGAATTAGTTAAAATTGCTTATGTGGCCATTGGCCAATATGTTAGAGGGGAATGGTAGTTACATTAAGGAAGGATAGCAAGGGGGATTCATTCAGTAACTTTTCTGTTGAGACCTTAAGAGGTTGGGCAGAGAGAGAAGTGTCTCTTATCTGAGGAGTTTTTGCTCTAGGTTACAGGAGTTTTCTTTTCCTTCTATAATAATACATCTGTTTTCAATCAATATTTATATCCTTATCTATTGTTTCTTGACACTATAACTACTTCACTAACTACAAATAAGGATGTTTTAGTAAATGAAACTCGTTTTATGATTAAAATCAATACAACTAATCATTTTCTTAATGATTGTGTACAACCCAAATGAGCCACTAGCAATGAGACGGCAGAAGTAATATAATTTCTGTTGCTCATAAGTTCGGGTTTCTATCAAGTTGCAAACTGTAATATTACTGGTACTGATGGGAAATAGACTATATTCTTTTTATACTTAGATGCAATCCATCGTATATTATATATGTGCACAATCTACAAGTTCAAACATGTATTATACTTTATCACTTGTACAAACTGATGAATGATTATTGGCTGATGTACGAGCAATACTGACTTAGATAAAGCATAGAAACATAAAACAGAAATTGCAGAGCTTTAAGAAACTAACCATGAAGAACATTGAACTGTTGTGCATTTAGAACAATGTCGGCACTGCTAGAATTTTTTCTGTTGGTGTGATCGAATAGGTATTCCACGTTTCAAAAGAGATTTATAAGCTGAACTTCTTGACCATTCATCAATTTCACTAGCACGTAGAACAGGCAGAGGATGTGAAAGTTGGCTTGTTTGAGCATTCCTAATCAAAAGAAAAGTTCAGCTTCTAAATGAAAAAGTTGCAATTCAACTTTAATATCGGTGGCAGACTACAGAGATTACTAGTGACTTCTACAAACCTTATGTACCATCCAACAGGGCTGGAAGCAGCTTTTTCATAAGAGCGAGCTTGCTCCAGGAATGCATCAACATTTAGTTGATCAGCCAAAGACGGGCATCCACCGGCTAATTTCATGAGGACAGAGATGACAACCTTTTGTAGGGTTGGAAAACAAATACTTATTACACCAACAAATGATACCGAAATTTTGCTTAAACCAATCTACAGATAAATTATGAATTCTGACATCAGCATACCCTTGGGTCTTGAGCAACAAGAAGAGCTGCACGATCACAAGTTAACTCAGCTGCTCGAAGCCAGCGGAATATCTGCTCTTCCAGAGTCTGAGCTATCAAACCTCCAATACCTAAACCAAATGGAGGTAATTAACAGACTATAAAAAACTGTTATTTCTTATTAACATTAAACGAGCTGGAATAGCTGGAGTCAGATATGAATCAATTACTAAAACTAGCATACAAAATGGCACTAATGTGCTAGTCTGTTCACTTTTCTCGATAAAAATAATGGAAGTTATACAATTTTACGTGATTATTTAATAAAGAACAGTTATTTGATTGGGTAAAGAAGGACAAAATTGTAAACAGAATAGTTCAAATGAAAGAAAAAATTGAAAAAAAGAATTGTTGCAACAAAACTTAGTATCCCATAATATGTAGGTATAGATAAACAACATTTTCAAAGATGAAAACAAGGATTATGACATTATAGACAGGTCTTTATGGTCATTATGTGATAAGAGACTAAGAGTAACATGGATGTAGTTCAATCCATAGGTGTTAGACAAACGGTGTTTATCCAACTTTGAACATCAAACATAATTAAAAACTTGACTGTAATTTATAACTTATAACCATGTGCCGTATATACATTGTTAAAACCTCAAATATGCTCCATATCACCTACCAGGTACAGTATAGGCTCCAAGAGTTAGAATATTTGCATATGTAAGCCACACACCATGATCACATTTTAGGTGACCCAACTCATGAGCCAAAACAGCCTGTTAAAAGTAAATTGATGACAAGTCAATAGTATTTTAAACCAGAACAATGGATATAAAATCAAAACAGGGTTTGACTAACAAATTTATAAGGAAAGTTTGAAATGAAAAATGTATTTCTCGTGTAAATGGTTCCCATATCAAACATCATTCACGTCAAAGTCTAACTCCTGCAAACTTATTGCTTGTTTACCGTGAAGAATGGGGAGAAAACTTCTTCAATGTTATACTCGTTAAGAAATCGGGTAGAAAATTAAAAAGAACTACAAATAAATTAGGACCTGCAATTCAGCTCTTGTCAGGAGCTCCACTAGGCTAGTATGAATAACGACAAATGGTCGTTTACCACTTATAGCTAATGTGTATGCATTCGGCACAGGACTTTGACGAACATATAGATCAGGGGCATTGACATTTAATATTTCTGCAGCTTCCGCCATTAAGTTGTGAAGATCTGAAAGCTAATACCACAACAACACAGCATTAGTTAATTCAATGAGGTGACATAAGGTAGCATAAACACGGAAGTAACTGGATGGTTAGGTCATATAATTTGCAGGTGACATCATGCCATACAGCTGAACTGAGTGGAAATGACAAATGGTAAAATGTGAAGTGAAGATAACATTACTAAGTTGGTAACAAGTAGAGGAACAAGTTAATTCACTGGTGCACTTTGTATATAGAAATACAGTCGCAATGTGATCAACACTTATTCTTCATTTGAGGAAGTAACATAAAAGAAAACGGAGTTCACACAGACTATTTTAGGCTATGTCAATATGTCAATCTGTGGATTTTACATCACATACTGCTATACATGGAAATATCTGCACTTGTTTATAAAGATAAATGCATGCACATTTTATCATGAACATATCGTTATCCCTTTTTATATAGTAAGAGAGAATTTTAACAAAAAAAACACAGAACTTCGACTAGGATGCAGGTTGAATACTATTCAACAGAGGTATATTTTTATCTATTATATTACATGAATGCAATTTTCTTTATTGATCACACATTGAAGAAATTTTATTTTACTGACTGTTAAAGATACCTGATTTTTGGAGACAAGGACGGATGTCCCTATGTTCTCAAGGAGCATGACCTGCTCTGTTACAGTTCCTGCAACTCATAAAATGGACCATGTCATATCACAACCTGAGTAACTGGATCAAAAGCTATGCATTTGAAAGTGAGCATATACAACAACAGCAACAAAGCAATTTTCCCACTAGGATCTGAAAGCACGCATATGAGCAGCAAAAATTCACAAATAGTGCAGCATATAGAAGAGGTGTCTTCAGCCCAATATCTAGATGAACAAAGCTTTTGTAAGTGTAAAAGAATAACCACGGTGCAATCATGTCACACAACATCATGAACAGACAGCAAGTCCTTGCTATTAAATACAACAAAAATCAACATCTTGCGCCTCCACCTAAATATAGCACATACAACTTGCATGATCCGTAAATAAGTATGAAGTAGTATATACCATATAGGGCTAGCATTTGATTTTAAGCATGAAAGTAATATTTCTGTACACGACGTACAAGTTTTATTTTTTAAAATATTGAATAGAAATGGTATTTCCCAAATATAACTAACACAATTTCAATAATAACTTTTTCACTTCTATCCTTCTAAAAATTCTGGGACGGGAGTACCCCATCCCAGTAAGCTGAAATTACTTTTTACCTAGAAGAGGATGGAAATTTATTAAGCAATGATACTTGAACAAAATTTTACTCTTAAAAACATCTTTATTATTAATAAAACAGTTAGGTAATCTGGGCCGTACCACGTGTTAACTTCGCATTAAATTTATTTCCAGCAACATGTGCTGAGCACGGGTTCCCTCGACTAATTCTTGTATAAGCCTGGTGTTTCCGACTTGGGTGTACCGAGTCAATAGAAGATTGACATGTCACCAATTCCTATTACATAAATAAGTATTATGTTCATTTGTGTTGCGCGCATTCCGCATCAATACTTTATCGGTCTAGCTCACTTAAATTGCCAATTGGCTACTGTGGCGTACAATAATGCTTTTAACTTCTCTTTCTGCATGCAAGTCATATATCCCCCATGCACGTCTCGTAAACTTTTATTGTTCAAATATCGAATACAAGTAGTCCTTCCAATCTCCAACTTACTATATTTTAGCGATACATTTCCGTGCCTGTGGTTGCGACCGTGGCATCAAGGTTTTTGATGTCTCCATGCCACCACAATTGCAGCCACATCAGCCATATTTATATGAAATTAAAACACCCTTCTTAAACAGCCTCTTATTTCTATGATTTTATAATAATCAGCAAACCCAAAATGAAAAAGGGACAGTTCCACTATCAGCTATTAAATGAGTAATGGGCTTAAAAGTTAAAACCCACGTTATGATGAAAATCAACTCAATCAAGTGAACTATTTGTTACAGTTGAAAGGTAAACTGCAAATGTTCAATACCTAGAAGAGCTTTTCCCACTTCTTTCAATCCCGGAATCGCTCTCAGCATCATCGTATTCTGTAAATGAAAAACAAAATCAAGAAACAAAGCATAGTACTCCTGTAAGAACAAAAACAAACCCCTAACATAACCACAGAGCACTATCCTGACACATACATATACGACGATGCATAATAATTTAAGAACATATCTCGAACACAGACACAACACTGAGACACCAAACACACCTTTAATCTGAAGTGTCAGTTATTGCTACTTAGAAAAAGCTACATAAGCATGAGCACTAACTAAAATTTCAACGGTTCATGCTAGAATCTCATGAGAACTAAGGACATGTTTGGATTGATGATACAAAATGGAATCAGTTAAGAGGAAAACCTCTTTATCAACAGGATGACGAAAATCATCAGCATCAAGGTCACGAAAGGCTAAAGCAGCAGCAGAAGAAGAAGAAGAAGCAGCTCTAGAAACAGTTAATCCAGCTGGTTTGTGATTGTTGTGAACCCGAATGAACCGGATCTTTGAACTGCCACCACCGAACCGGGCTCTATCCGAAGGCGAAGCAACGAAAGCGAGTGGCTGAGAAAAGAAAGAAACGGAAGCCATGGAAATGGAATTGTAAGAAGCGATGAGAGAGAGAGAGAGAAATGGAATGCGAATTGTGTAGCGTGATGATATTATTATTTGGGGCTTGAAGTTGAAAGTTAGTTACGGGTTGACGTAAAGGAAGTGACAACCACAGCTGTGGGAAATATGGGTATGGTAATTCTTTCGCGCCACTTCCTTGTCTCCAATGTATGTTGTTGCCATGATTCATTAACTTGTGGCATCAAATTCTACACCAATCACTTGATTTTTGTGATTACGGCTAAATAACCATACAAGCTTACTCTTATGATTTTAAAAAATTATTTTTTGTGGATCTTATCTTTCATTAATGATAAATTATAGTGGTGTTAGTGGTTCGGATAAAACCGATGAAATCGAAAATCTAAATCGAAAAAGTTTTCGACATTGTTTGTTCAGTTCAAAACCGAACCAAACCAACCTAAACCAATCTAGATTAGTTCAGTTCTCAGTTTTTAATTTTAAAATCCAAAGAACCGATGAACCGAACCAACGCTAACTTTACCCCTCATTCTAGTAATATTATCCCTCCCACACACTTATGATTAAGCTAAAAATAGTAATGTTACCCCTCCCACACACACTTATATTAAGTTCAAAAATTAAAGGCCAACATAAAATACTTCATAATTTATTCATTTTCTCTCACCATCATCTCATCTCATCTGATCATTCACACCCTATTTCGTTTTTACTAAGATGTCAGTCATACCTAACCCATCGTTCCTCACCGTCTTTAGATCATCCATCTCTTATTAGTTTTTTCATGTTAATTATATAAAGTAGTTTGAAAAACAGAGAACATAGAAATGAAACCGATGAAGATTTCATTGGTTCGAACATTTTTTTGATCAAAAACCAATCATCCATCTTTTGTTAGTTATATAAAATAGTTTGAAAAAATAGAGAACATAGAAATGAAACCGATGAAGATTTCATTGGTTCGAACATTTTTTGACATAAAACCGATACTAACGTAACTGTCGAGGAAGCAGAAGAACTCCTTCAAATGTTGCCGCCAAAACTACCATCCTTCGTCAACCACCGCACCCCAACCACCGTCTCCCTCTCAACATCATCATCATCGTGGCTTCAAGGAACCTCATCACCTCAAAATCAAAACCCTCCTACTTTAGCAATTTTCGCAGACAAATCCACCACCATACAACACCTCAAACAAATCCACGCTCAAATGATCATCACATCCCGCATCAACGACCACTTCGCCGCAAGCCGTTTATTCTCCTCTTTCGCTCTTTCCCCTTTCGGTAACCTCGAACACGCTTCTCGAATCTTCTCCTCCTTACACAAACCCAATTCCTTCATGTGGAACACTCTCATCCGCGCTCATCAACAACAACAACAACCCCACATTTCTTTCTCTCTTTACATTCAAATGCGTAGACATGGTGTTATCCCTGGTAAACACACTTTCCCTTTTCTCCTTAAAGCTTGTTCTTCGCTATCAAATGTTTTGCCACATTGTAAACAGGTTCATGCACAGGTGGTGAAATTCGGGTTGTGTTTTGATTGTCATGTGGGGAATGGTTTGGTTCGTTGTTGTTCTGTTTCTGGTGATTTGGTTGATGCACGTTACGTGTTTGATGAAATGCCGATGAAAAATTTGAGTCTTTGGACCACGATGATTTGTGGGTATGCTCAGAATTGTTGTTATAATGAGGCTTTGGATCTTTTTGAGAGGATGGTTGTTGATGGGTTTGAGCCTAATGGTGCTACTTTGGCTTCAGTGTTGTCGGTTTGTGCTCGGTCGGGTTGTCTTGAGCTTGGGGAAAGGATTCATGAGTTTATGAGAGTGAAAGGGGTTGAAGTGGGAGTTATTCTTGGGACTGCGTTGGTTTATATGTATGCGAAGAATGGGGATATTTTGATGGCGAGGAAGTTGTTTGATGAAATGCCTGAGCGGAATGTTGTTACTTGGAATGCTATGATTTGTGGTTTGGCTTCTCATGGACATGTTGAAGATGCTCTTGGTTTGTTTGAGTGTATGAAGAAGGAGGAGATTGTTGTTCCTAATGCTGTCACATATGTTGGGGTTTTATCTGCTTGTTGTCATGCAGGTTTGATTGATGTCGGCCACGAGGTTTTTTGTTCGATGAAGGTTGTGTATGGAATTGAGCCGACGATTGAGCATTATGGGTGCATGGTTGATCTTCTTGGGAGAGGGGGTAAGTTGCTAGAGGCAGAGGAAATGATAAAAGGGATGCCATGGAAACCCGACGTGGTTATTTTGGGAGCTTTGTTGGCAGCTAGCAAGAATAATGGAAACACCGAGGTTGCTGAAAGAGTTGTGAAACAAATTCTTACTCTCGATCCTCATAATCATGGAGTTCACGTTTCTTTGTCGAATATGTACGCAGAGGCTGGACAGTGGCAGGAGGTTTCGAGACTGAGGAAGATGATGAAAGAAGAGAAACTCAAGAAAGCTCCGGGGTGGAGCCTTGTTGCCACTTAATTGCATTTCTAACATGGCTTGTATGCGGAAGATACTTGTTATTTTTGACAAAGATTTGGTTATTTCATTATTAGCTAAAAAGGCGAGGAAGTGAGTTATGATCGAAACTTACTTGATTCAAGCATAAACGAATGTACACATATTGTTCAACCGTTCTTGTTCTGAAAATATTTATGGTGCTTACTGACTAAATGGTTCCACACTGTTGCTTTGTCATGAAGTTGTATTCAAACCATTTGAAAAGTGACAGAGAACAGGTGATTTCATCAACTTCTATTGATAAACGCACAAAGTCCAATGAACACTCCAAATCTTCCAGCTTTCATGATAAGGCATACCCAACATTTAACCTTTATTTATTTATTTATTATATAATGTTTTATTTATTTTTGTAGTTTCAAGGTATTGGTTTGTCGTGTAATTTTGCAGATGCGAGCGGGGTTATCTTGTTGACACTTGAGGATGATTAAGGAGAATCTCTACACTCTACACTTGCATGTATGTTATTTTTGTGCTATCTTCTGCTCATTGCTACAATTCTTATTCTTGTGATTTTATTTTAGTTTGGTTACTGGACTTTTAATTTCAGAACCTGATTAAGACTTCTGTTTGGTGCAAGATATAATGGTGCCACTTGATTAGTGCTACTGACATCAAAGTAGGAAAAGACTTGCGTTGTTCTATATTTTTATTGTTTACATTGTGATGGAACTCAAATTGAATCTCCTTTCTTTAGGTTAAAATTTTCAAAAGTGTTTATTTTGTTTTAACTATTGTAGCACCGACACGTTTGATTGAAGGCGTGTACAGTGGCCGACAGCTGTTAGTGTCTGACACCAACACAAACCGACACATATAATTATATTGAATTTTGTTATTATCTCAAATTACTATCGGTGTTGACTTATCAGTGTCCATGTTGTGTCTGGTATCGTGTCTGTGTCCGTGCTTCATAAGTTTTAACTACTTGCATCAAAGGACATAACACTCATAAAGGATAAGATTCATTTGAATCAATCGAAAAACATTGGACTGAAATGTTATAGCAATTTTAGACTTCTAAGGTCTAGTGACCTGAATTTGCATTTTGAAAAACTAAACCCATGTTGTTAATGATAAAATCAGCGTTAAAAATGTATAAAAGGAGTTAGAATTCACCTAGCAACTTATATAATTTTAGTCTGATGAGTGTGTCTTGCAAAACTAGTGACTGAGATCCATATACTAGTCTATTAGCAATTTAGCATGTATTGTAATGGTTTGAATTGCTCAGTTTTTTTGGGCTGTCTCAATTTTTATCTGGGTAGTATCATGTTGGATACAGAGGGGTAACCTTCGTGCAACTGGTAAAGTTGTTGTCATGTGACTGAAAGGTCACGGGTTCAAGTCTTAGAAACAACCTCTTGTGTAAAAAAAAAACAGGGTAAGGCTACGTAAAATACACCAAATGGTGGGACCCTTTCCCGGACCCTGCGTATGCGGGAGCTTTAGCGCACCAGGTTTCCCTTTTAGTATCATGCTGGATACAAGACACAAATGTCAAATTGGCTAGAACAGCCGGTCAATGTAATTATTATGTGGCTGAAAAAACAGAGTCCTTCTTGATCTACATAAGTACATAAATTGGAGTTAGATATACGATTGGTGATATAGCAAAATTACCGTTTGGTAAAAATACCCCTACAATTGGTAATGTATCCCCACATTTGCAATTCAAATAACTAAAATACCTCTAATTATTTTTGTACAAAACAATATCTACCATAGAATTCACCAGCAACAACTTTTTCAAGATTTTATACACATTAGCATTGGCCAATTCGAAAGTGTAAAATGCATTGCATACTTAGATTTTTTTTAGGTTTTTTCATCTTTGGATTGGTCAATCCGTGCGAATTTGACCCGGATGGTTAATCCCGAGAGCATCAAAATAAGCAAATAAAATGAGAGCTTTTAAGAACAATCGTAAAGGAAAATGCAGCCATCACAACTTTTCCGTTGAATGGTTAAGAATTATCACTACCTAATAATCGTTAAGCCGAAAAAAAGTTAGTTTTTTCGTCTAGAGATTTGTCCCGTTACCATATTTTTATTGAACTAAATAACAACTTTGTATATTTTTCGACTTAACAGCTTCGTAACTAACCCTAATATTAGTTGAATGAGAAAAATATTAGGGTTAGTTAAGAATGGGCTTTGGTAATTGCCCACAAGAGATAGGCTTTATGATTGAGGCGTCAATAGCCCAAATAATTGTGTGCGTTGCGATACAGGTGTCGAAGATAATATGCATTTATTTTTCTATGTCAAAATAGTATTCAGTGTTGGCAAAGGCTTGTTTTTGGAATTTTATACTTCAGGTCTTGAATCATGGTTCTTCTGTAGCTAATAATATCTTTGATATTATGCAGACTTTGAGTGCAAACCACAAAGCTTTGTTTGCTTGCACTACATGGGCAATATGGAAGAAAGGAATGATGTTATCTGGAGAAATGAAACTGCCGCAAGAGCTGTGGTGTGCGACTGTAGTATATCGTTAATTAACCAGGTGGAGACATGAACAAAATGTGCGTAACAATAGCAATAACCAACACGAGTCAGTATAATGCAGTTTGGACGAGACCTCCTATACGACGATATAAAGGCAAAGTTGACGCCTCTTTTTCGGGATCGCGCAGTAAAGTGGGTATTGGTGTGTGTATATAGAGGATGATAGGCCAATTTGTGCTAGCAAAAACTCAGTAGATTTCTCCGATTGTTGATGTCAATATTGGAGAATCATTAGGACTCTTCCATGCTATGAAGTAGGTAAGAGATTTACAACTTAATAATGTGGTATTGGAGTTAGATTCCAAACAACAAGTGGTAGACAGTGTTAATAGAGATTGTAGACACACTTTCTCTTCTCATTTTAGAAACTCTCATGTTGAGTTCATTAAAAGACAAGACAATGAGATTGTTCATAATTTGAGTGACTGCATTTTTAACTAATTTCCATCTTTTTATTGATATACTTACTTTTTTTTAGAGGATACTTACTTGTATCCAGATTTGATTACTAATGAAATGATATGTCTCTTGTAAAATAAAAATAAAAATTAACGCATGGATTTTTTGTGTGTATTTGTTATGGACTTGTGAATATACTTTATTATTTATTACTCTCTCCGTCCCATAATAACTGAGCCATTTGCAAAAAAAAATTGTTTCAGAAAAATTGACCCATTTAACTTTTCAATACAATATTAATTACTTTTTTTAATTATACATTAATTAATACTACTTTCACCACTCCCAATTCAATATATTCTACTTTGCATTTATGATAAAGAAGAATGCACAAATAGTTTATAAGGGCACTCAAACCTATTTTTCTCTCTCATTCATTTATACATTTTTTTCTTAATAAGTGTGAAATGAGCCAATAGCTCAGTTAAAATGGTACGGAGGGAGTAGTTATTATTTTGATGAATTACTTGTAAAATTTAGGACAATATTTATTATTTTATTTATTTGTACATTATCATGTTCAACTGTGATTCAACGGTTGAACTAACTGAATCATAATCCAGCAGTCATGCCGGTCTAAACTTCAGACCATCTTTTAGAACATGAATTGTAACCGAAATGTTTATGGCTCATGCTAATAAGTGTCCTAGATCAATGTTTTAAGGAAAATTGTTAAGAAAATCAAAAGTAATAGTTTTGCATTGGCAACAACAATATTTAAACTTTTTAAAAGTTGAATTTACCTTTTTTCAATGCAATATTTATATTTTTGTTCTCTTAAACATTGTCTTAAGGACACTCTTTAGCATTCCTCTGTATTTATTTATGGTACATTTTTTATTCATGATCTAACCTAGTCAACAACCCGATTATGATATTGAAGCACGAGACCTTTACCTATATTGAAAAACATAGATACATTAAACATAGTTTAAAAAGATAATATTATTGATGTTGTTTGGTGTTTTCTTTTTTTAGGATAAAAGGGAAGGGACCACAACCAAAACCTTGAATGGCAAATAAATATAAAATAAGAAAACCCTAGCTATGAATAAAGTCTTCTCTAATGAAATAAGGAATATCATCCCACCAATAATCAACTTAAATGTTGTTTGCTTTTTAGTGATAATGGGAATGAAAGACTGAGAAATAAAAGACATTGGAATGAACATGTATAAAAAATCTTAAGAGAAATTATAGATTTTTTAAAATATTTCTTACACAAGAAACAAAAGGAGATTGTTGTTGTCAATTGTCATCACGTGAGATCAAACATATATACCACACAAAGACGAAGAAAGACAAATTTAATTTTGATTTCTCAATTTGAGAAAATGCATGAGTGTGGCTGAAAAGTCTAAAGGTGAGGGTAACAATTCTCATTATTTTGTAGCTGGACCATTATTGTCATCATTCACAAAAACATAAAAGGACTGTTTTCTCACCCTACTGATTTTTCGCGTGTTTTTTGAATTTTAGATTATATAATTCTAAAAACGTAAAACATCCTCAAAAACCTTCGGACACACCATATTTTTTGAATTTCATAATCCAAATAGAATATGTGAGAAGGTTGGAGGTGGGATAAGAAACTCTCAAACCCAAAGATAATATGCCTAATTTCTTCATTTGGGCTTCTTCCTGCTATAAGAGATCATGCTCAAACCCATAAAAGAATAGGTAATTTCTTTTCCCACCCTCCACATCTAGTTAGGACTATGAAATTGGTAAAAGTGTAGGGTGTTGGAGGGTATTTTTAACGTATTTTTTACACCTTTCATATTATATAATCTGAAATATTGTAAGGCGTTCGAGAAGCTAATTGGATGCATTGCGAAATTGTCAAAAAACAATATGCCGGAGGTTCATGCAATGTAAACTTTACAATTCTTTATCACGTAATCAACTAAATAGTATTTCTACTAAAAAAAACTTAATATTGTTTGTGTAATTTACAAAAATTAATCATAAAAGAAAATTTATAAAAATCAACCTAGTGATATAAAATATGGATGCATTAACCCTGAGAAAAAATTATAACATAAAAATTATTATCTGAAAAATAGAAAAGTAAATCTCCTTATATGAATGGTTGGGCAGGTGAATATGTAGAGATCAAAAGAAGAGTTTGGGTGGTGTTGATTTGTTCCACTTCCAGGGATATTTCTAGTTGATGCTGCCGAGGCAATCATGGAAGCAGAACTTATTTTTACATTAGGAAAATGTGGTCCTACTTGTTTTCTTGTTTTTGGATAAATAAGGAGAATACAATATTTCTTATACAAACCATGGCACAATTTATCCAAAAACATTATAATAAGTAGAGAACTTTATCTGGTATCTTTTATTAATTTCCTACTTTTGGTGTTGTATCAGATTGTGGTCAAATTTTGTGTTCATTAAGATGTTGCAATTGAAACCAACTTGGATTGGTCTGATGGTGTTAGCTTGGGACTTTGGAATATGTTTATTCTCAAAGTTTTATGTTCAATTCTCTCTAATGTCAATTTGAGTGGATTATTTTAGCTTATTAAAAAAAATGTTGCAATCGATTGAGTAGCTTCTTAAGTCCTTCACACACGATGGGAGGATTATTAAGGAATACAAGTTTTTTCCCTTAAAAAATGAATAGAAGAGTAGTCATGGTCTACAAAAGAATCAAAACAAAAATCAAACATATCAATGCTTTAAAGACCATTTAATGACTAGTTAAGAGAGACATTGTACACTGTTAGTTTATTTTATCCAATTTCTCTTTTTTTTCTTATATCTTTTCACATAAGGTAATCTTATTTGAGATACCATCGGACACTGAACATAGATATCTCTCTTAACTGAGATTAAAATCTTAGTTTACATGTTGTATTGTGGGAGTATAGTCTCTTACTCTCTTTGCTTCCTCGTATACTCTTATAACATATAAAAAATTCAATCATATATATAAATGATATTATAAAAATATATAAATATTTTTTTTAATCTAATATATAAATATTAGTTTACATCAATTCAGATGTACTTTATTTTTGGTTGACACAAAGTTCTAGTAGCTAATTTTTTTTTAAAAAAAAACTTAGTTTAAAAAGAATTATACAAACTTGTCTCCATGTGTTTTAACTTGAACTTTTGTGGTAAGGATAGCTAATATTTAAAAGGACTCCTTTTTTAAGTTTTAGTAGCTAATTTTGTTAAGGGAAAAAAGAAAGGAAAATGTCGTCAACTTTTTCTTTCTTGTTTTTATTTTTTAATGGAATAAATGGTGGCTTCTTGTCATTTGTCAACTAGTTTATCGTCATAAGTCATGCTACTGTGCTCTCTTTTCAATTATGTGAAGAACCTATCAAAGCCATGGAATTCATTATTTTAATCCCCAAATTAAAAATCTTTTTTGCGGTGCCTTTCAATATAATTTTAAATTCGGAAAGTGTTTTTTTTTTTGAGGGGTTTTGTGTGGATCATGGTTTCTATAAACAACTAAGCGAATATTATTTTTATATTCGGAATCTTATTTGAAGCCAAAACATAAGTACATAAGTAATAGGGAACATTCTTTCAAAAAAAAAGAAGTAATGAAATAACATTTTTAATTGGATTATGAATGTCCTGTCAATCAACCTTGATTCAGCCGTCTTCCATGCCATTTAAAATACTATATTTATTTCATTAAAAAGCGTTTAAAGGATGATACAAGTCTTCATCAATGTCCTGGGTTCAAATTCAGTTTTAGATATATAGTAGCGTTGAAACTTTTTAAGAGAGTTTGCTATCTATTTGAACAACGTTAAAACTCTTAAAAGAGTTTGTTGACCATTTGAACCTCATAAAACTTAAAAGATTAAACTCGACGGTTGCACGCGGAAATATTTGGATAAGCCCAAAAATAAAATATTTACTTTTTTTTGTTTTTGATTTTTTATACAATCAAATGGCAAATCTATTTATATACTAGTATACAATAGGATACGTGGGAATAAAAATAGAAGAATGCCAAAAAGATTGGAAGGATTCCAGGTGTAACAAACATACAACCAGCTATATAGGATCTTTTATTTTCTTAATTTCTTGTTTGACTTTAGTCCGGAACAATGTCCATCTAATTTATTCATTATGTATGTGTGATGAATCCAATATGGAAATACTAGCCTTGATGTTTTTTTTTTAAAGAATGTATTTTTAGAGGAAGCCTTGCAATCTTAAATATTTATAGCATACAACTTATTGCTTTTCATCTCAATTTTACCTTTGTAATTTTAATTAAAAAAATATATTAATTAAATATTTTTTATGTCATTTCATATTTACAAACTATTTTTTTTTATCTCATTTTATATTTATAAACTATTTTAACCGTTAATTTTATCAAACACTACAAATTCACTCAACAATTAGTTTATCCACTATTAACTATAAACTAGTTTATAAGTTATATGCTATAAACTAGTTTATAAGTTATGTGCTATTTTTTAGCAACTAGAGTCGTAATCATTCCTTCTTTTTTTTTTTTATGGAATCTTTAAATGTCCTTTTAAAAAAACAAAATTTTCTCCATTTATTAGAAGAAAAAAAAACACCAAACTACTACTCCCCAACAGGTCGCAAACCAAAATATAATGATTTGTATGGGAACAAAACTAGGATGACGTGATCTCGACGTTCGTGTTGATGACGATATGATACGACGGTGGAAGAGTTTTGGTGGGTTGGAGATTGTCGTCGATGGTGAGGAAGAATCCTGCAAATCATGTAGCTGCTATGATGTTCAAGTTACTATGTGAACTCGAGATTGGAGCGTATAAAAATGTGATTGTACTTGGGGTGTGGCGCAGAGCCACACTTATATAGACGAGCTCAACGTAAATGATTTTGTGAAATTCGGCAACGAATGCCCCAGTCAGTTAGAGATCAGTTCAACGATTGGAATTATCCTACGTGGTAGGGCATACATGTGACCATCCACAATCGTTCCTAAGGCAACATATTGAGTTGATAAGCATGTGGAATTAGTCCGTTGTATGGACCAAAATCCGATCCAAAACATATAATACATCGTATCAAAGCAAGGATTTCTAAACTCAGTTTTTGAGCTTTAAAAATTTGACAAAAACAAATTTAACACAAATATACCCATCAAAAGTCTCATCTTGAAGTTGTTTTTTGTTTTTGTTTTTTGGCATTTCTTCAAAGTTGTTTTACTGAAAGTGAAATTGACAAATAAGCCAATCCAAAAATGGTGGGTGTAAGATCGAGGAGTAGTCAAGAAAAAAATTGAAGGTCCAGCTACAAAAACTAATAATATTTTTTGTGGTCTTCACAAATTACAGATCTTTAGTTATCTTTTACACTATTTGATGAACAAACCTATCCAAATCATTGACTCCTAAGTCTTTAGAATATCTTTTTCAAGCTTATTGTAATTTTTTGGAAACATTCCCTAATTATTTGTCGTTTATAAAGAAGAATGTGTGGCGACGCACATAAGCATTCTTTGCAAAGTACACAAGAAAGCAAACATGCATATGATGTGCTGTCATCCGTAGTTATGAGTACTATGGTGCTGAGCTCATCATCACAATTCACAAGCTTTGTCTTCTTCATAATGGACATTAATGTAAAATATTTTATATAATCCGTTGCATATTTTGGAAAGCAAACTAGATTGTTAGAACCAAACTTGAATGGATTTTCACAAATAAAAATACATGTTTACTGTGTTTTTAAATTAATTTATATGTGTTGATGATGTAAAATAATTACATGTATTTAATCAAATCGTCTTCGTGAGCTTAACTCAGTTGGTATGGACAATGCATAATATATCCAAGGTCCGGAGTTTGAATCTCAGCCACCACAAAAAAAAAAAAAATCAAATCGTACCGTTCTTTTAAACTAGTATCTAAAATACTTTCACAAGTATACCACTGAAGCTTCGCCACAACTACTTTGGTCGAATCTTCTGTTATTTGGCAAGAACAGTGACACAGTTTGTAGCAACGAATTTCTCATAACCTGGTTTCTAGAATCCTCTTTATCTTCTAACTATAGCAAACAATGGTTGAAATCATTACCAAAACTAAGGCAGCTACCCGATTTTAGACGTTGAAATGCATCGTCGTCAGAACCTCTCCACCGTGGCGCAACACACCAGCACCAATCCTTTCTCAATCGATGATGATCCTTTTTATGACAATTACGATGTCACCTTAATCTGATGAAAGGGTGAGTGCCACCACCTATTGGTGCGATCAAATCATATGAACATCGATGCGTCAAAGAGGTTAACGATTCCATGCAAAATTGCACCGTACATTGTGTGTATCAACTGATTCAGCCACAATCACAAATTTTGAGCAAACAAAATTAACTATTGCCTAGGGTGGAAAACCTATTGATCTGCCCAATTGTCATCACACCCCACGCGCCTTTACAAAACATCCAACATTAACGCACTCTACTTGAAGTGACCAAGAAGTTTTTTCATGATGACACCTTGAAACACCGTAAACGTCATAGTTCCTCTCGCCATGGAGATCACCGTCATAAACACAAAAGTAAAGAGAAAGGTGAAGCTAGCATTACCTTATGTTTATGTTTTGATGATGTTCATTAGGAATCTTAGACGTTGTTTATTTTTTGTCTAGGTAAGATAGCATAGAATCATGTTAAAGCACCTAGCAATCCATGCCCCATTGTGTCGTATGTGTTCTCGGTGTCTTGCATACCTTCTTGCATATAAAAGCTTCATTCCAGGCTTTTGAATCGATTCAAATAATCTTGAATCGTATCACAAGAAGTCTCTGACTTGGGGTGAATTGTTTCATGAAGTTTTGAATCTTATCACCTCTAAATCGATTCAAAATTGTCTGAATCGTATCATGAAAACTTTCTGACCTGTGTTGAATCGGTTCAAAATAGTTTGAATCGTTTCAATCTTCATCCTAGGCTTCCTGAATCGATTCAGATATAGTCTGATGTGTATCAATCTTCATAGCATCTTCATAGTTCATATGGCTTATCTTTTAGCTGTCTAAATTGATTCATACATTTAGTGAATCGATTCACTATGTTGTTTTTGGCCAAAATTTTTCACTTGCCACCCTTTTCTATATATAGTCACTTCCTCGTAACACCTAATTCATTGAATTATTTGCATTTATTCTCTCTAGAATCTTAAAACGTCATTGTTCATACATTCTTCAAGATTAAACACTTTTTCTTAGAATCACTTTGATCTTTGAGTCATAGATTGCTAGAGTGCTATAGGGATTGTAAGTTGGTTCATTCAAGGAAATTGATTAGGTAATAAAGGTTCTAAAGTGAAGTGAATAATCTCATTCCACCTCCAAGAGTATTGGGGTTTCTAATTGCCGGACGGAGCATTAAAGAGTTTGGGTAAAGAACTTCAAGGGTTGCACGGGTGAATGAAGGTTTTAAGACATCAAGAAGTAGCACTTCAAAGGTTATTTGAAGATTGGGGGAGTGATTGCATAAGAATTAAAGAACTAGGGTAGTTTCAAGGAATTCTAGTAATCACATTGTAATCAAACATTATCATTCTAGTGGAAATCCTCGGTGGAGACGTTTTCCATCGAAAAGAGTAGACATAGCCCGAAGGGAGGACGAAAGGGCGAACTACTATAAATTTCGGTGTCTTCTCTCTTCTCTATCCTCTTTAATTTGATTAATTGTGTATTTGATCGCTTGATAAATTGCTAGTGTAGAGATTGTGTGTGATCTAGGTTTAAACCATTAAACTTGAATTTATTCTTTGAATTGGCTTTATCTTACTTTACTTTGGATCACACTTAGTTTCAATCTATTGTCAATTTGTCAAACTTTTACACAATTGTGTTCATTAGTATAATTGATTAATTGTTCTTAGGTTTGGTTTAAGATTGTACTTGTATTATAACTTGTGTGAATTTTATTAATAATAGATTGTGTTAAGATTATTTAGAATATCTCAATTCCATGTGAATCTTATCATTTGTGCATAGTCTTAATAAGTTTGTCATAGTCATTGAACCTTGCATAAATCCAATAAGTCGTAAATCATTTTTCTTCAAATCGCCTTCGTTGCAAACTCGATAAATTTTTTAAACATTATTCACCCTCTAGCGCATATTACCTTGCCATATCAACCAAAAAAAAAAGGAACTCTGTACGCATGGATATCCATACCACACAAAAGTGTGTTTGTGCAACTTGTCATCACTCTGAGTAATGCAAAGTAGGCAGAAATGATAATTTAGCTCCTCCTCGCAGTGGAGGTGTTAGGGGAGGAGGGATTTACTTCCCACCTCAAGACTCTATCAGTAAAACACCTCGTCGCTCTTCCCCTAGTAAGAAATCTTAAAAAACGTGCATCCCTGGAATTTCCCGACCATGAAGAAAATTGATTCAATAATGGATTGTTCACTAGAAGAATCACAAGAAAATCATTTCCTCGAGCCTTTCAAAACAACCTACCATGGATAGGTACGAAGGGTTAACCTACAATAACAACCGTTGGAAGAGTGCAAATACCATTCTAATACACTAGTAAAGTGGCAATTATTTGTGCCCACTTTGAAAAAAGTAGACATGGTCTAGTTTAAAAGCCTAAGTCAACTACATCCTTCACAACTATTGTCCAAGGATTAATTGATTCTCTAAAGAAGTCGTGATAGTTTAGGGAGCAGATGATCAGATGAAATCGTTCTTACTCGAACTGGGAGTTTAAGAGGGGTTAATGTTTCACCATAAGGTCTCACTAAAGGACGGCCCATCATTCAATGAGTTCCCAACCTTATCAAGAAATTACATTTTATATGAAGAAACCGCCAAGGTGAAAGGAAAAGGTCAAACTGATATACTTAGACCAAATAAATTTTGCGAGCACTGGAAATTTATGAGGAGATTCATTGAATACACCCCCTTAAATGCTTTTAGAGAAATTATGATACGTGATTGCATGAACACATAACTCAAGGAAGAGGGAATAAAATTCTTAAAGCAACTAAAAGAAAGGCCTTCCATAGATAAGAAATATTGTCGCTTCCATCAAAACCTTGGTCGTAATTCGGATGAATGCATCCATCTAAAGGTAACCAATGATGTCCTCATTCAATGGGGGAAATTAAATAAATACATAGTGATAGGAAATGTCATAAATCATATCAGTGACATGAAATATATAGCCAATGAAGAATTTGATCAAGAAGTCGGCTATCTAGACCAGCCCTAAGAAGGCCTCGCTGAAAAAAATACCTTTTTATCGTGATGGGTACCGAATGAGGCTATGTCAAACCTTGTCATCAACAACCTCTGAAAGTAATGTGTGTGTGTGTGCGCGCGTGCGCGTGATGACTGTAACATCCCGATTTTCGCTAGAATTATTTTTTTGGTTTATTATGTGTGCTTATATGTGCTTGTATGTGATTAATTGTCTCTGTGTGTATTTTGTTCGTGATTAGTAGAGTTTGGCTTAAGAAGGGTATTTTAGTCATTTCAAACTCAAGGGTAATTTGGTCATTTGGTGAGCAAGGGTAAAATAGTCTTTTGGTTACGAGAGTACTTTTTAGTTGTTTGGGTGGAAATAAATATTTTTACTAAGTTACTAGTCAGTTGAGGTAATTAATTAAGAGCCGGTAACTATTTGTTATTTTTATCTGTTAAGTGAGTAGAAACTTTGTGAATTAGTTAGAGAAAACCTTAAGCCCATTAAGACAATTGAGGGTTGAGCCCATTTGTGTAGAGCCTATATAAACTCTAGTCTTAAGATAAATTAGGTCTTTACACTCATTTTCACAAACATTGATAGAGGTAGAGAGAGAAAGAGTTAGAGAAAGGAGAAAAGGGTTTCGGGAGAAGAAGAGCTTGGAGAGGAAGAAGAGGATAGAGATTTGAGGAGCAAAAGTGAAGCCCAAGCTAGGAATTGTGCTCAATTGAGGTAAGGGGGATAGTATCCATTCATAATTTAAGCTATAATCTATTTTTCTACTTAAATCCATAAGTGATTATTTTGTGAATTGAAATGATGAAATTTGTGCTCCTACTTGTTGTTGTTGATAAACATGTTGTTGTTGTTGAATTTACATGTTTGAATTGTGATTATATGAACCTTTGTTGATTTTTGCTCAATTTGATGAAAAATGATGTTGTTGTTGTTGAATGATAATGAGATCATGATTATATGATATAGTTATTGTTGTGTTATGATGTTCTCATCAATTCATGCTTTGGGTGTTGATGAAAGTGTTGTTGTGATTAAATTGTGGTGATTTTGCAACTTTTGTGAAAATGGGTTGATAATGAAGAAGTTTGATTTTGATGTTGTTAAATGAGTTAAGGAAGTTGTTAGAATGAATTAGGATGATATGATTTTCCGTTTTAATCACTTGGTTTTGAAGAGAAATCATTTTGGGAAGAAATCGGGTTTTTGAGTAAAAGACGTTTCTAAGCACTTTTGCAAAATAAGTCATTTTGGGATGAATTGATTAGGTTGTTTTGAGTTGAAATGTCAAGTTTTCAAGTTTAGTTTGTATGGTCTAAGTGTTAGGGATGCATTGGCGAAAACGGAATTGAAAACGAATTTGAAAACAAGATTTTACGCGCGAAAACGCAAAAATGCATTTTTGTTGCACTGATGAGGTGACACGACCGTGTGTCTAGGTGACACGAACGTGTCAGGGTCTTCTGTAAGGGTGACACGACCATGTGTGCTAATGACACGACCGTGTCAATTCTCTAGAACCCCGAAACCTCGTTTTTTTCGTGTTTTTATGTACTTTTAAGCTGCCAATGATTCCAAACGCCTAAACCTAATGTATTGATGTTTAATTGGACTTCTAAGATTGTTTAAAGATAGGTGAACATGAGGGATGAGCTTGGTTCTAAAATAAGTTGATTTTCGAGACGAAACTTAACCGAATTTTGGGATTTTGTCAGATTTGGCTGATGAAACCTACATGTATACATTATTTCAATCATATGTGATTTATGTGTATACATAGTTGAGGCAACTGAGCTTGTTTACTTGGTTTTGGAGATTTACCGGAAAAATGTGAATTTTACCAAAATTGACGAACTTAACGTGATGTTGTGATTTCTTGGAATTGACCTAGGATACTCATATGCCTAAGCTACTATGAACATAGGTGAGTAGTGCGTATACTTTGTTAAGGCAATTGAACATGTTTGCTTAGTTTTGGTTGAATTGCTACAATTGTTTTAAAGGTGTGAACAATATATGGATTTTTCGAATTGTGTCCTAATGGTGTAATAACTTAGGGAATGTCTTGTAATCATGTTTTTATGTTAGAGTAGAATGAAATGAGGGTGATTTGATGTTTGGTGTATTAAATTCCTTAATGTTGAATTCCCTTGAAAGTGTTGATTTGTAATGAACATGCTAAATGTTGATTGTTGGTGGTTAATTTATACATGCTAATTTTCATGTGATTGGTGATGAATGCATGTATATATATATATATATATATATATATATAGTCGTTGAATCATCGTGAACATATGCATGGTTGATTGAGTCATATGTTCATGCATCCTATGTCGAGTTGGATGTTTATATCCATATTGCCGTTGACGGGATACTTGTATCCATATAGCCGTTGATTATAGCCGTTGACTATGATGTTTTTGTTGCATCATGAGGTGAAGACCTTGGTGACGATTGGTACCACATGCATATAGGAGTCGTGTCTAGGCGCATTGCATAATTTGACTTGTGTCATAATTGCTATGTGTTGGAAGAATATGTATTGATGAATATGTGCTTGGTGAATATTTGATTGGCGGATTGTAAACTCGATAAATGTTGGTGATTATTTGATTTGGTGACTGTAATACATGGTAAATGATATATTTGTCGACTGTTGGTGAACTTGTGATGATGTGATTATATAAGTGTTGAAGAATATTTATTTATGTTGAGATTGCTTAATCATTTGAATTTAATTATGATATTTTAACTTCATGTGATTATGCTTATTTATGTTAATGTGAACTAACCCCCCCAGTGGTCCTTCGGTTGAGCGCCTCACTATATTTAAATATGGTGTAGACGGCGTGCAGGATTAGTTTATCGTTGCTTGGTGAGTTGCTGGAGGCTAGCTTTGGAGCTACCTCGTCTACCGTTTTTTTTGGAGTCTTAGTGTAGGGCTCTGATTTAGGACGTTGATCTTTCTTTTTATTTTGGCGTTGACTATTTTATATGATGTGGAGATTTTTACTCATATGTTGAGACTGGAAGTTTATATGGTGATGTATTATGTTGCATATGACATGGCTACTTGGAGATGTATGCTATTTATCCGCTGTGATGTTTTTGAGAAATTTTTATACATGCTAATTGAGATTTATTGAAGACGTGACGTCTATTTCTTGAATATTTGTAATATTCGCGTGTTTTTATCGCTTTAATAGAAATAGGGCGTTACAATGACAGGTCATCTGACATTATTTTTAACATGTTTTTCAGTCTATTTTAGTAGGTTTTACCAGCAAAACAGAGGAGTATTAGATCAATTTCCTATCATTTTGGGATATTTGTATTGTTTTCTATATTTGAGTTTGTAATTTGATTCTTCCAGAAACATAGCAATTTTAGGGTGTTCTTGAGGTAATTCATGCAGAAATCAAGCAAATCAGGCAAGCAAGACATCCGAAGATTTATGTGGTCCTTGGTAAGATGAAGAATTAAGATTCAATAGTTGTAATAAGACTTTACAGAGGGGGGAATTATGTTCCTAAGTTCCAAGACAATTTACGTTGAAGAAAACACCTAAAAAGGCTTAGAAAACAGGCGTTTCCAGGACAACTATTGCACTAAAACGCCCAGGTGCACAGAACGGGGCGCTAGGCGCCCATAAGAAGGCACAAAGATCCCAGTTGTATAAGAGGAGGCATTAGCCACCTGTTGTTGCAAGGCACATGCGCCTAGCACATGGTCTAGGAGCCCGACGCATGAAGACTTGCGAAAAATGTCACTCTTGTGACTTTTTCGCCCCTAAAAGCCCATATTTTTAGCGCAAGTTAGGTGGAAAATTTCCCTATAAATATTGCATTCCTAATTCACAATTTCTCGCTTGAGGAAAGCGACTCTAGGAGCCAAGGAGAAATTTTGAATTAGGAAAGCGACTCTAGGAGCCAAGGAGGAGTTCTATCTTCTCCTATCTTTTCTAGGGTATGTTTTTATCTTTTTGTATTTTGTCTTAGTTATCATGTGTAACTAGATATTTATAGGCAAGGGTTCTAAGATGAACCTCTATTTATTTTGTTGGATAATTATTTAATTTAATGTCGTTTTATTTTAGTATATTTTTTGTTCGCTATTAAGTTTTATTAGGATTAATTTATTCCGGCGAAGTGCAACCCTAGGTTAAGTACTTAGGTTGTGACATGGCTTAATATTGCAATTACTATCTGGATGCTTATATCTTGATATTTATATCTTTGTACTAATAACTACCTACTTAGGGGGTGACATTACTAATATTGAGTAAAATCTGCCGAACCTTGGATGTAACTAGTTATTAATTAGGGAAACAAGCACTAAGGGGAATGAACCTAGTAAGACCATTGTCCTCGACCTCTTGGTGAGGTAGATACTGATAGGACTGCCCGTTTGTAGAACTATCAAGGGGGAAGGTGAGTGTGCTATGAGTGTCCTAAGATTCATAGATGGGAATAACTTCAAGAACATTGGCCTTCATTTCCTTTGGAAACCTAAGAACGCCAATTTAAGTTTATGTTTCAATTATCTTTGAATTAGAAAGACCCTGCACGTAAGGATCACTGTGCGATCAACATGTGCAGTTAGCCATCGGAGGAATAAACCTAGATCAACCGAGATAGTATATACCCCGCATTTAAGGATCACTATGCGATCAAGAGGTGCAACTTGACAACCGACTAGGTTAGAACATCTCAGCGGCCTCATCACTTGAATAGTGTGATGTACGGATTAGGCAAGTGTACCAAATCGTTTACAATGTAATAAAGTGATAAGTAGAGTATCATATCCACAAGGATTGTCTTTTCGTCCAAACAATTTGCGTAACTTATTTTTGTAAGTTGACGGGAAACAGAAGAAGGGAAGAGTCCTACATATTTCACGAGTAAATCCTTGAAAAGGTCGGAGATGAGGTACCAAAATACAGAAATGGTCCCATTCACACTCGTAATTATGCGAACAGACCAACCCATTAGGAAAATTTTGTTTTGACCAGACATATTTGGAAGGATGATAAAGTGGTCAAATGTGAGGGTTCAACATCAATTTCGAATCTAGAAAAGGCTTGAAATTGTAAGTGGTTGAAGTAAGAATATCTTCTAAGTCTGTTGATGGCTGAATTTAGGCAAGTGTACCAAATCGTTTACCAAGTAATAAAGTGACAAGTAAAGTATCGTATCCACAAAGATTGTCAATTCAACCAAACAATTCACATTACTTATTTGGGAACAATAAAATAAGAGATAAATGTTTAGAATTTTGCAAAGTTAATTTGTTTGCAACAGAGTAAAGTTTACCTATTTTGATTGCAGAATGTTAGTGGCGGTTACGATTATTCGAATCCTGTATATTTAATTGTTGGAATTACGCAACAATCAAGTTTTATTCATGTTATGAATCCTTATCTATCTAAGTGATGAGTTCATGGGGTTTTACTACCTATCAGATGTCAAGTTGCACCTTTTGATCATATGAGGTAGGTACATGTGGGGTCTTACTCTCTTAGAGATATGGGCTCATTCCCCTCCAGCTGTTAAGTTGCACCTATGATCACATAGACGTACGCATGGGGTCTTACTCTCTCAGAGGTAATTGATCATAAACTTAAATTAGCTTTCCTAAATTCCGATCAGTGTAGTCCCAATGTTCTTAAATATCCACTCATCTATGAATATTAGAAGCACACAGAACACTCTCCCTCTTTGTAGTTCTACAAAGGGAAAGTCATACCAGCACCTACCTTTCAAGGTGAAAGAAAAGTGGAGTTACTAGCCTGATTTAAGTTGTGAAGTCAATTGTTTCCTAAATTACTAACTAGTTACTACCTGATTCTGGAAAATATACATCAATATTAGGTATATCACCTCCCTCAGTATCTTTCTCTCAGGGTTCTGCTCTCTTTCAGCGGGTTTCCCTAGTTACTAATTAATTACTTCATTATTAGACATATATACATCAATATTAGGTAATTTCACCTCCCTTAGTGCCTAAGTCAGGGTTATGCTTAAGAGGAGACAAATCTTACGCACGACTGTAAAACTAAATAACATGAAGAGAAATAACTAAATAAAGACTTTAAATTAAATAAATTATGATGAGTCAATAAATTAGTGTTTTTAATATGTTATTTAAGTCTATTTTATTTAGATTTGATTTAGTTTTATTTAAATATTATTTTCTTTTAGAACTATTTTACTTCAATTGCA
>Ga0228711_1001149_pt1 | contig 37752 bp, 16 predicted proteins | sample MedpolnodulmetaG_2_FD_177996 | JGI IMG/M metagenome (GOLD analysis project Ga0228711, IMG submission 177996) | Root nodule microbial communities from Medicago polymorpha collected in Santa Monica, California, United States - brown nodules | ecosystem: Host-associated > Plants > Roots > Nodule...
CACACCCCTACCCAGTTCACCACTCACCTCCCCCATCACCTAAAAAACCATACAAGTATCCATCTCCACCACCACCAACCCACCACCATTACCCTCACCCCCACCCAGTTTACCACTCACCACCACCACCAAAATACAAGTATTCCTCACCACCACCACCAGTGCATTACGTCAGCCCTAAGCCCTACTACCACTCTCCACCACCAGTTCATCCTCCCTACACTCCAAAACCAGTTTACCACTCTCCACCAGTACATCCTCCCTACACTCCTCACCCAGTTTATCACTCTCCTCCACCACCAGTTCACAGTTACATCTATGCATCACCTCCCCCTCCTTACCACTCTTAGATAGTGGTTGATTTTCCATATCTCTATGCATGTAAGCTTTTTCATTTAATCTCCTCTACAATATTAATTAATATCGCATAATTTATATCTTCACCTTCGTGTTGCAATGTAATTCCTCCATCATTAAATATAATATATTTCTTTTTAATATTTGTCTGTCAATTATTTATGAGTCTCATTATACATTAATTATCTACTGACAAAAATACTCTTATATATACTGTACACGTAAAAACATATACTTTAATTTTTCTGTCTCATGTAAGGATTTTGGAAAACAACAAATGATTTTTGACACATATTGCCATTGAGTAAATTAATTATTAATAATTTATCATTTCAAAACTTTAACAAAAATATCCATAATTAGATAAATGACTTAAGAGAACCGGTGAGTATTCACTATTAAATATTAATGATTCAACCCTTCAAAATGTGTTTACATGGTTTTAGCAAAATTTGACGATTCTAGTATATAAGAGCAAAATTGTGTATGGTCTACATCAACTTTTTACGTATAATAATAAAAAAAATTCTCGTTTAGATTTAGGTGAGGGACCATATAGTTAATGACATTGACTGACTGATAATAACAATAATAATAATATCTGCATGTTTTATATTTTTGTAGGCTATATATGAATGAAGAAGAATATTTGAAAATAAAGAAAGCGATGGAAAAGGAAGAAGAGCACTTGATAATAATACACGAAAGAGAAAAATGGAAGCAAAGTTTCCGCATTTTGTCTTCACAAAAAAGTGTTAATTTATTCTATTATATTCTGTTTCTATGATAGGATTGCTTTTGTTTATGTATTATATTATGAATGATGAATTATGAGTTTAGCTTTTATATTTTGACAGTTGTAAAGCAGCACTGTTCTGCTATGGTCCATGACATGTACAATCAATAGTACATGCAAATGTTGATGATGTGTAGTCTTTAGCCTGCTGCTTTTGCAGGGGTTCTAAGACAAATTATATTATATAGTAATATAAATTATGAGAAGTTATATTATTGTATTTCTAGACTTTTTACAACAGCTGTTTTGCGATTTAATAAGTTAAATATAGGGTCATAGGCATTTTACTAAAAACATATTATTTGAATTATTTTAGTTGAGTTTTAATCTACCAACAAGAATAGGAATATTTGTTGGTTAAAAATAACCCATGAAGTATTGGATACAAAAAATAACTAGTTTTAATCTTATTTTCCCTTTATTATATATTTAAAAACCTATTTGTCGAATTAACATTCGTCATATTATACTTTCTATTTATTTATTTTCAATGTGTCAAAGGTTTGTGTGAATATTAAACCTATTTGTCGAATTAACATTCGTCCCATTTAAAAAACTTTGTGTGAGATGCCGGGTTTAAGGGATTGCGTACTTATTAAGTACTACTATTAAAAAATTATAAATAAGTTATGTGTACATATGGAAACTTATTTAAGTATAAAAAATGGAGGTCTCTATTGTGGATGCTCTAACACACCACGGATATTTTTTGATGTGACATAACTTACCTCTGTTTTCTTACGAAGCCACTATAAAGATGTTGAATGAAAGAGAAGCAAGCGGTATCGGTGTCGGTGATAAATTATATGCTGTTATAGTGTTATTTACCAACTAGAGTAGAATTTTGGAGTATATTTTTGGGTTAATTAAGTTTTTAGTCCCTATAAATATTCACAGTTTTGTTTTTAATCCCTATAAAATAAAATCACACTTTTTAGTCCCTGTGACATTTTCCTTAAGCATTTTAGGGACCAAAACTGTTAATGAAAATTTTTGACAGGGACTAAAAGTGCTGATGAAAAATTTTATAGGGACTAAAAATGTTGATGGAAAATTTTATAGGGACTAAAAAATGTGATTTTATTTTGTAGGGACTAAAAACAAAACTGTGAATATTTATAGGGACTAAAAACTTAATTAACCCTATATTTTTTAAGAGTGTTGTTTGAACAATCAATTTTGTTGACATGATAACCATAATTTACAAAGAAAAAATAACTATTTGCATGGAAATCAAAGCAATAGAGAGATAAAGTAAAAATAATGTGAGTATGAAAGAGAAAATTATCACAAAAGTTGTCACCAAATAGATGTTCAAATATCATTTCTCCATTTTTAGACTGAGAATGTGAAACCAACCCGAAATATTCATGAAGTGGGACAATCATCAACCTATATATCTTTTTATGAAAAATGTTTTTTTTTTTGAAAGATTTTATGAAAAATGTTCACAGTTGTTTAAGAGCACAAATTAAAGATCCAAAGTAATTACTTTGTTAATCGAAATAGGCATATATGAGATTAAAAGTTAGATGAGTTTCCTCAATTAGTGAAAGATCAAGCGAGTGTTATTGCAGTCGAACAAGGTTATTTAATTTTTTTCTCGAGTCTGCTAACAAGTTAACATGTGAGCCTCGAAGATATCATATTGTATCAACGTTCGGTAGAACATGATAATGAGATGTTAGATTGATATTTTCTTTTTAAAGCATCACTAATTGTAAATAACGATGAGTAAGGAAGCATGTTTTAAGAAAAGATGTATATTATGGATCTTGTCAACTGATCATGATATGAAGTGGGAAGTTGTCAATCAAATGTAGGGACCTCAACGAGGAAAATTAACGCATAACTCGTGCAAATAAGCGAGCAAGGTTGTATGTCATTTCGTTTTGACCTATAGAAATAGTTTTGCCTGTAAATATTCATAATTGTGGGATAAAGTTATTTCTCAACATTGATCACTCAACACCTTTTAAAATGAGCATTGACTTCAACCTTTATTGACTCAATACCCTCCAACTAATTTTCGTACTATATTTACAAACATATTTTTATAAATATATAATTATATATGATCAAATAAACATATCTGCCTCTTCATGGTTACATGCCCGCTCTTCGGCAATAGCAAGGAGCTCTATGAAGTCGGACCTCTAATTTACGGAGGCCTCAAATATTTGTAGGGATAGGGTACAATTTTCAGGGTGTAAGATAAAAAATATAACATTTTTACTTACGAACAAAATCAGTCAATAAATCTCATTTTTCGTAGATGAAAATATGAAAGACAACAATTTTGCCATCACGTATTTATTGTTCATATGTAAGTGTCTAATTGTCTGTATGTAAAAGCCATGTTTGAACTTATACTCATGTATTTAACTTCAACTTAATTATTTATCATTATAAATGGTGATGGGTTTTTTTTCAATTCTTTTTTAAAAAAATTATCAAAATTACAACTGAGCCTCTAAATTATCGGGAACAGCCTTGCATGCTTATGATTAATACTGAACTTCAACTAAACTAAATCCCATCCAAGATTATATAATAAAACAAAGTATTATTTAAGGACTGATGATGTAAAATACATATGCGGAACTTCTTTTTTTTTCTGTGATCGGAGTTTGAATCCCAAACCTTACATATATTATGCATTGTTCATACCATCTAAGCTAAGCTCACAAGGATTGGAACTTCTATTTTAAATAAAGGTTGGAAATCTTCATTATAAAAAAAAAAAGTGGAATTTTTATATAAAATAATTCACAACAAGTAATAAAAATTGAACTCTTCAAATCTTAATATCACATTTTATAAAGCAATTAAATTTTATTAATCAAAATTTAACAAAACACTTTTACTACAACAACAACAACAACCAAGCCTTATCCCACTAAGTGAGGTCGGCTACATGGATCAAATGACGTCATAGTGTTCTATCTTAAACCAAATTTGGATCCAACTCATTGACCTCTGAATCCTTTGTAATGGTTTCTCTAATAGTTTTCCTAGGTCTTCCTCTACCTCTTTTAACTTGATTCTCCTCCATTTGATCTACTCTTCTGACCACGACATCTACGGGTCTTCTCTCTACATGCCCAAACCATCTAAGCTTATTTTCTACCAAATTTTCTACTATAGGTGCTACCCCCACTCTCTCTAATGGTGTCATTCCTAATCCTATCATGTCTAGTCTTACCACTCATCAAGCGCAACATCCTCATCTTTGCTACACTTACTTGATTCTTGTGTTGACTCTTAACCGCCCAACACTCCATACCATACAACAACGTCGGTCTAACTGCTGTCCGATAGAACTTTCCTTTCAACTTAAGTGGTACTTTCTTATCGCACAAACCCCCTGAGGCTCTTCTTCATTTCAACCACCCAGCTTGAATACGATGGCTTATATCTGCTTCTATTTCTCCGTCATTTTGTACTAAGGACCCAATATATTTAAGCCGTGTAAATTGGGGAATGGTATGATCTCCAACTTTCACCTCCAAGGTAGACCTACTTCTCCTTCCGCTAAAGTTACATTCCATATACTCCGTCTTGCTTCTAATCAAGCGGAAACCATATGCTTTTAAGGCTTGCCTCCAGGTCTCTAGTCTCCCGTTCACCTCCTCCCTCGACTCACCAAGCAAGACTACATCATCTGAAAAAAGCATACATCTCGGTGCTAACTCTTGGATGTGTTCCGTCAATACATCCAAGACTAAAGTAAAAAGATAAGGACTTAGTGTTCCTTTTTAATCTCATGTGTCATCCACTCCCACATATCATTTGCGCTTCCATGTGGTCCCTAAAACCTCCCTCTAATATCTTGTGTTGTAATATCCTCTGTTTTTCACCCTTTAAATGCCACCACTTGATTCGTGGAGCCCCACTATGACTTCTTCTTTCTGCCCTCCTCTTTACCCTTACATCCATCACCATCACTCTATGTTGGATAGTTAAGCTCTCTCCAGGTATGACTTTACAGTCCAAACAAATCTTTCTATCGGATTTCCTAATATGAAAGAAATTTATCTGAGAACATGAGACCCCACTCTTGTAAGTGATAAGATGCTCCTCTCTTTTCCTAAAACAAGTATTAGCTATAGTAAGATCAAAAGCCGATGAAAAATCTAAGATGGATTTACCATCCGCATTAATCTCCCCTAGACCATACCCCTCATGCAAACCCTCGAAACCCCTCAAAACACTCCCTACATGCCCATTTAAATCCCCTCCTAGAAAAATCTTTTCTCCTAACGGGATATCCTGAATTAAGCCTTCTAGCTCCTCCCAAAACTTCACTTTAAGGTGTGCTTCTAACCCTACCTGAGGTGCATAAGCGCTAATTACATTAAAGGTCTCTTGTCCCACCACAATCTTTAGGGCTATAATATGATCTTCTATCCTTTTAACATCTACAATATCTTTCTTCCACTCCTTATCCACAATGATGCTATCCCATTTCTCGATCTAACTTCACCGGTGTACCAAAGCTGAAATCCTGAACTATCTAATTCTTCCGCTTTTTTCCCCACCCACTTAGTTTCTTGTAGGCACATGTAGGGGTGGCAAAAAAATATGTGCTTGCGGGTATCCGCGGATAAAATCTGTCATGGGCACAGGGCAGGTAGCTAAACGGGTACTCCACGGGTATAATAAACGGGTATTTAACTACCCGTTATTTTTATGGACACGGACATGGATTTGATGATACTCGTACCCGCGGGTATCCGTACCCGTTAATAAATTAAGTAAATTACTAAAATATCCACGTGTATATATAAAATAGCTTGGAATGCATATGAATTTTTGGATGTTTATTTGGATTTTAGTCTTTTCTAGCTTTTATTTGGAGGTTTTTTATGCTTTTTGGATATTTGATGTTTTTATCCTTTTATTTTACTTTAAGAATTTGTATGGATTATGTAAGAATCATATGCATTGTGGTATGATGAATTTGCTTGGGATTATGTAAGAATCATGATTTTTGGTGGATTATGGTATGGATTATGAAATTTGAATAGAATATGTTACGTATGGATCTTTAAAAATTGAAGTTTGTAGGTAATTAAAAAAGTAATTTTCTTTGTACAAAAAAAAATTAATTCAAAAATTCATGGGTACCCGCGAATATCCATGGGTATCTAAATACTCGTGGATTATCCGTAAAGAGATACCCGCGCGGATATGGGGACGGACACGAGTACTATAATTATTCAATGGGGCGGGGACGGATATCATACTACCTGTACCCATGGATACCCATTGACATCCCTATGCACATGAAATTGATCCTCCTCCTAGTCATTGTGTCTACTACTGCCATAGATTTTCCTGTAAGTGTACCTATGTTCCAAGTTCCAAAACAAATCCTATTCTCATGAACTAGCATCTTTACCCGCACCGTTCACGAAGATGCGGGAACCCTTGCTTATTTTTCACTACATCCAGGCGGCGATGCAGCGGCCCTTACTCATTTGACACTGTACTCGAGCCATACAACGCGTTGCTTCCGAGCAACGACCTAGCATTCACACTATTTCGTATTTGGTCCATGTCATAGAGATTCGACAAAGTTTTACGTTGGCTGTCGAGGCCTAACACAACCCTCTCCTTTTACCCAGACTTGGGACCGGCCTTGGCAGTATTACTACATAAAAAACTTTTGAACTTCAAAAATGATTTTATCAAATCGAAAGTTTTAAACTTTTTTATTTTTTTGATAAGAATGAGAAGATAAGACTATATGATTTTATGTTTACAATATAGGATGATCTTGAGAGACTAAAATAATCATAAAAAACGTAATAAATATCTGTCAAACATTCTCCTTCTCTCTCTCAGCCATATGAATTGTTTTTTTCTCTTAATTTTTGTATCGGCTAATATCATTTTTTCAAATAAACTTTTTATTAATTTCTTCTTCTTTTTTTTTGTTGACCAAATTATTTTCTTCTTCTTGTTGTTCAAAATTTCCGGTCACAAATCAAAAAGGGTGGTTGCTAGAAACCCGACAGGTGATGTGGGAAACTCGTGAAATGCTATCTTAGCTCCATAAACATTATTTTTGTTCCATAAAAGAATATAATTTTCTCCATGTTTTTAAATTGAATTGAATGAATGATTTGATACATAAGTCGCTATGAGCCTATGAGTGTTATAATTAATCAGAGTCATTATCGGCAGGCTATTCATAATTAATTTATATCATGAGGTGATGTTTCAGATGACTTTTAGCTGGCAGGGGAATTAATTTTTACAAAATGATAATCACACTTACAAGTCTTACTTGAGTTTGACACCTCATGTTTGGTTTTGTAGAGTCTCATTGAAAATGAGTTTACATGTAAGAAATGAGTTGATTTGACATAAATAGTAATTTAAATAGTAAATTATTATTTTAAACAATTATATATTTAATTTTTAAAAATTAAACTATTTAACTTCTAAAAAAATAATTTTTTAGTTTAAATTTTTAAAAAATACACCAAAGCTCTTGTTAGCGAGACATTTATTGAAATTAAAATTGTGGCAATCTTGTCACTTCTCTTATTTTCCTAACACCTTTGGACACATATTATCACAAACATTATTGAGACATGGCAAAGACCCTACAACCTAACGCATCCTTTTGTTAAGTTGCCACTTGACCCATATGGGTTTGGTGACTTTGGGAGGTTGAGATTTAGATTTGTCTTTTGTTCTCATAATTTCCTTTTTCATGAGTCTCTTTTTTGGCAAAATTATGATGGATATTAAAATCTTGCTAAATAAAAAAAAATAAAAATACGAACAAGTTTTTGTACAACTAATTTCCCTTTCTATTAATAAAATAGTTTTTGCACAATAAATAGAAGACAAGGGAAATGCCAAATATTAAGGAATTCACATCTTCGAACAAGTCATTGATTACGATTGTTTTTTTTACTTTTACTTAATATATTAAAATTAAATTTGTAAAGGCAGTTTTTACTTAAATTTATTAAATTAATATAATCAAAATTTGTATGAAATTATCATATCATATGGTCATAAGAACTGTTTTTTACCTGTTCTTTTCCAATTATTATGCTCACAGGGTAAATAAACACTCATAATCCAAAGTTAAAAAAAAAAGTAAATAAAGACCTACAAACATTGTTTTGTAACAAAAAAAAAAAAACTACAAACATTGTTCGAGTTAGTGGTCGAATCGATTAAGTATTCTTGTTTTTTTTTTGAACAAATCAAAATGAGATTTCCATATAACTACGGTGATGCATCCTACACAAGGTGTGCAAAAGGAGAACCACCGGCAAATATTTACAAGGTCACATAATCCTTAAAGAAAGAGCACAAACAAAACAGTAAAATAAATTATAGCTAAACTCCCATACAGAGTAGCGGATGTCGCCACCCGTCTGTATAGTTGTAACAGAATGAAGCCTGCTTTGATTTTAGCCAGAGGAACGAATTTAGTTTAACTTTTTCTATTAGAGTAGCAGAAGTAGAGGCCGTATTTTGAAATATATGGTTGTTCCTTTCCTTCCAAATAACCCAAATAGTAGCAAACCAAATTGCCCTCAGAAATAAATGAGAAGCTCGAGGCGTGCCTCCCATCAACGTAAACTGCATAAAATGCTGTCGAAGATCAACCGAAGTAACGGAAGAGATACCTAACCAGTTCCAAACATTGGACCGAACTTCATAATAATTGTCACATCTAAGAAACAAACGCGATGCTGTTTCATTACTGTCACACCCAGCTGCTCCACACGTGATATCATTAGCATGAAGAACACCCCGCCGTACTAAATCATCTTTCGTCGGCAGTCTATTGCGAAGGAGTCGCCAAACCAAGAGAGACACCTTTGAAGGGATATGTTTGTGCCATACGTCATCCACAAAAGTCCTATCCACCATGTCACTTGAATGTGTGATAAGATATGCTTCCCGCACCGAGTAACCATGAATAGGATCTAACAACCACCTCCAATTGTCACTGACAGTATCCTGCAAAACAATGTTATGTAATAGAAAAGAACACTCCCTCACACTCTCCTCCTCCCACGCTAACAGACGGCGTCTCCACACCCACACCCCTCCACCCTCCGTCCACCCTAAAGTCGACATCTCCTCCACCGAACACTCCTTAAAAACCGCCAAATCAAATAGGCGGGAAAATTTTAAATTTAAAGGCATTTTCCCTACCCAGCAATCATACCAAAACAAAGTGTTCCTCCCATTACCCACCACACGTCGGATATTATCCTTAAACCACCTTCCCACACCCTCCCCTACCCCTTGATTCGTCCTTTAATAAATTTCATTAATAGCTTCAGTTTTATTACTTGATATTACATGGTAACTTGTTTAATGAGAGTAAAAAATATTACTAAATAATAAAGCGTTCAAAGGTGAATTAAATTACCATTTCTATTAAAATTCTTTGGAATTTTTTTCTCCACAAAAAATGCTATTTTATTAAAACAATAGAGGTTTGTCCTCGTGAACTTAATTCAATTGTTATGGACAATGCATAAAAATATGCGAGGTCTGGGATTCAAACTCCGGCCACCAACCAAAAAAAAATGATAGAGGTTTAACTTTTATTCTTTTTTTAGGTTTACATTAAAATTAGTCTAGAATAAATGTATGGTACACTAAAAAAATTTAAATAGGTTTACATTGGCTGAAAAAGTTGCCTTTCAAATCAAGCTTTTGTGTGTGGATATTCTTTTAGAATTTTAAGATATCCCAGACCAAATTTTGTTCTTCCAAGCAAACAACACTGTATCCAATAATGTTTTTTGTTTTTTTTGAAGATAACCAATAATGTTGAAAAGAGGTAAATCATAGTATGATGATATAGTGTCGAACTCAAATAAACCAAATTACTTACACCATCTCATATTAAATACTAGGTTATTTGATTCACACATGCTAATACACAATTTGAACATTTAATATCTTTAGTTATCTATTAATAAAAATTATAAAAAAATTGATATTTTAACAATATTTAGATACAAATCCAACATATTATATGCTTCAATTTATCTTTAGATATTAATAGAAAAATATCGCCTACCTATCAAAAAAGAAAAAGAGAATATAATCAAAATATGTTATGTAAATAGTGTATATTAAATCACTTAATATGAAACGGTGGAGATTAGGTTTGTTTCACACTTTTTATGCTCAAATCAACATGCAGAAATCATGGAGGAATTTATGGAAGCATTTTTTTTTTGTCTATATATGCAAGAGTAATTTATATCATATGATTTCAGATGCTGGTGTGGCATACTAATGAAAGATGGGGCAAAAGTAATATATATAGCTCAAGTTGTTACATTATATTGAGTTAAAAAAAGTGGTTACATCATATAATAAGTATATGCATGATCCTCACACTATAATGTTGATGAAGCTAGCTATTGTTTATATATTTTTTTAAGCAAGAAAGAATTGATTTATATGTAAACCAAACAATTTCTTTTAAAATAATGTTAATAATTAATCAGTACTGTATGATACTAAATAAAAAACAAGATTTGGTCGTCTACTCTAATTAACCTCACTTACACATTCAGATAAACTGTCTAGCTCGAATGTACATACATACATTCCTTAATTCTTGCATTTAGCTTATACCCATATAGTATATATATATTCCTTAATTCTTCAATTTGGATGCTGGTGACCAATTTGCCGACTTACTTTTAAATTCATTTAAAATTGTATAGAGATTTTGTCTTATAGTTTGAATATTTAAACAACTTTACTGACATTAAAAAAATAAACAAATTTGTTGCCGACACAGGATTTTTGTGTTTTATTCCCTAGGTACGTGTAAAAAGAAGTTACTACTAACACATTTTTATATGCTCATTTTTACATTAGCTTTAATTACACTATATTTTTTTCTTCTAGTAACCTAGTGATTAGAGCTCACACACTTAAATGTGAGAAATGGAGTGTCCAAGGTTTGAATCTCAACCCCTGCATAAATTATGCAATGACCCTATCAATTGAGCTAAGCTCACGGAGACATTACACTATCATTTTCTGTTTATGTTAAATGTTTAATTTGTCTGCATGTAGAATTTTCTTTTAGCATACCAAATCAATCAAATCTTGCAAACTAGTAAGAGAAATGAAATTTGTACAATTATTTTTATATAAATTTTGTATAACTTTCTCTCCCATATTCACATTATTATCTTATTCTCTCTCTTCCTTTTTCTCTCTCTATTGTTTTTGACTAATGAAAAAACAGAACAAAAGGCTGTTCCAAAAGTTGTAAAAAAAAATTGTTCACATGTCACTTCTCAATTAGTAAATACTTTTAGAGATAATTGAAGAACAATCTTATAAAAATGACACACTACTTCATCAAAATATATGTGTATCTCACTTCTATATAATATTACGTACTTTATCCATATTAAAATATAAGAAAAAAATCTCATTTTTTAGATAGAACAAAACATTTCACTTCCCTTTCGTCATAGATAATTGAATTATATTTTCATATTCTCTTAGACTAATTCAAAGTTACGAAGAAACGATAGATAGAACCTTCTTTCAAATCTAAATTAACCATAGCATCCATACAATCATTAATTAGCTTGACAATAAAATAACACATGTTTTAATATATTTCCTTTCAAAAAATTATTTTAATATATTTACTTTCAAAAGATTATTTTAATATATTTGATCATATTCTTAAGCAAAAATTACTTTAATTTGAAGTTATAGTTAGGATATTTTGACTCTAAAATTGATATTTTAACTATAAATTTTTATTTCAAGTCATTTTTACATAAATGTTTACAAAAAATAATTACTTTATATTGAACTAACCTTTCATAAAAATTAACATTATTCAGTCAATTCTTTCCGAATCAATTTTCATCACTAAAAAATTAATACACTCTAAAAAAAATTAAATGCAATTTCTCTTGAATCAATGAAGTGTTAATGTCAAATTTTGTTGTTTGAATAAATTAAACAATGAAAACTGAAAGGAAAAGGGGAACAAGACATGATCTGATATAGTCAGGTCCAATGGTTTCATCATAATTTAAGAAAATGAACCTGCAACAAAGTCTAAAACATGCATGGGACCCTTTTCACCAAACAATCATGATACGTGTTAAGAACTCGTTTTAATTTTCTTTTTATTGTGTATCACCCTTCCATTATTTGTTTGGTTCTTCCAAGTGTCCAGCAGCCAGGATCAATATAGTTTTTTAATATAGAAGGACCCATTTTAATAAAGAAAAAAAATTCATTTTTTATTTTCAAAATAATAGATTTGAACTTATAAGATTAACTTCAAATCTTTTAAATTACAAGGACCCATTTTTTATTTACTGTAAATCCTTATATTTTCATTGAAGTTTCAATAAAAAGAGTTGAATTGACTTTTCAATCTGAATTTTTAAATGTAAAAGTGTTAAGTTGAATCGCTATAATAATTTTTAAATATTTATTTGATCAAATTACCATTCACTTGTGTTAGATTATATATCTATTATTGTTTTTACAATATAGAGGCTTGTTTTTTAGGATAATTTATGTAGAGTTCTTTAGTTTGAACTCGAGCCATTCTTATATAGGTTCTCTAGTTTGAACTTGAGCCACCTTATTTTCCACTTCTTTTTGACAAACTTATTTTCCACTTCTTATGTGTGTGTTTATTTTATTTTTTTTTTTGTTGACAATATTTGAATATTTGTCGACAACCAGATTAATAGCAACAAAAAATTAATTTGATTATGTTTCCTTTCAAACTATTATTATAAACTCAAAATTCATATAAGTTTTTATAGTGTATAACTTGATAAATAGTTCCTTCCTTCAAAAAAAAAAAGTTAACGAATTATTCACAAAAAGTTTTAAATAAATACTTTGAAAGAAATAAAGATTTTTAAATATAAAACATTAAATAAGTAAATAAGTATAGATTCCTTAAAAAATAAAGTAAATAAGTATAGACAAAGCAAATTATGTATAATCAAAATATTTCTACTAGACGATTGAAAGTTAAAATTTATGATAAATAGTATAGAAATTTTGTCTCTCAAGATATTGTTTCTTTACTTAGGGCAATGTTGTTGATCACGAGGATAAAAATCATAAAGCTGCCACAAATGAGTTGCAACCATTAGATTTGCTATTTAACACGAGTGAATAGATGTAAAATGTGTATTACTAAGAATACATGTTTGTTTGTCGTGAATCTCGTCTTGCTCTTGCTCTTTTGAACCGTTGCTTTGTAACATTTAACATTATCCTTTTATTTAATATAAGACATGGTAAATAAAAAGTTTGTAAAATATACACAATTTGTATTAAGCTCCATCATGGTACTTAACCTACACTTATTTTATTTTATATATAAAAAAAGTGTCACACGAAAGCCAAATGTAAATTTTGGGAGGTATATGATAAACGACTTTCGTGTCCACTAATATATTGTAGCAAAAAATTGCTACGACACCCTCCTAAGTCCCAACCCTTTTTTGGTGGCCATGAATGAATAAGGAAACCTAACACGACATTGAATACAAATCAAACCATTTGACATTGTCCTTTGTTGGTCAATAAATGTGAGAGGCACTCTCTATGCATGTGTTCAATATTGTGATAGTCCTTGCCATTGGACCACTAAAAAGAGAGCACTGTAAGTAAGTAAAAGAAGCAGAGAGTCCATAGGCTTAGCAATATTTTGGACCGATGGACGATTAGTCGCCGTATGTAAATTTCATTTTCTTTTTTTGCCAGAAATTTAGTTTAATTCAACTTCAAAGATTTTTGTTTTTGGAAGAATTAAACTTTCAAAGACTTATTTGAATATGAAGAAAATTCAGTTAAGAGGAAATTTATTTTGTATGTCAAAAAGTTTTCAGGTGGAAATTAATCACCACAAAGCAACAGTAAAAAAATTGGATAAGCAAAGAAAAAAAGTAGTTTCAATAACTCAGTCAAGTTCAAATTCACAATTAGATAAAGTTGGATGAGCAAAGAAAAAAAAATTAGAAATAAAATATGATATTTATCAATGTTAAAAATTGACCACCATATTTATTTGTCTATTTATTTTTATAAGCAAACTTTTATAATAATAGAGTAAACTTGCATGAAATATACAAAGCTATTCCAGAATCAGTATACAAACTACTCTACAAAGTATTATACACCTTGTCTCCACATTACAAACTAGATAGTAACAAAATAAATAAAGCTAAAAAAGATGACTGGTTGATATCACACGGGCAGGGCACCTGTTTTAACTGCAAGTCCACTTGGTGCAACAACCAGCCTCATACGTAAAATAAACATGAAAGAACTAGACTCTGCCTCCAATACAAGAAGGCAAAAATCAAACACTTCGAATACAAGCGAATGGACTTAACCACCAAAATCTAAAAAAAAGAAAATTTAAGTTCATTCCCTTTCTTACAAATAAACCAAGATCATGAAAGATACTTGATACGATTAATGATTTCTAAACAATATGCAACCTTTCCGTTAAAGAGAATATGAGAAAAATAACCTTACCCGTTCTACATCGAGAGAGTGATGCGATATATATGACAGATAAATGATATAATAAGAAGAGATAGATAGAGGAAAAAATGAAACAAATGGACGTAGAAGAATTAAAGATGTACAAATATAAGGAATGAATAATATTTCAATTAATAAAATTCGATGCAGGTGCAACTATTAGTATTTCATCAATTATCACTACTTTGTTGCTAAATAGTAGGATCATTTTGAGTAAAAAAATAAATAAATTTATAAGAAACTAAAAATGGATTGGTCCAACTGGTAAGAGATTTGAGTTTTGTGTGTGTTTGCCGGTTGGATTTTAGGGGCTAAACTTATTATATGCTTATGTATCATGTTGTTCTTGAATTTATTTTTTTAAAAAATCAAATACAAAATATAGACTCAGTCCTCTAAAATCTTGCTTCTAAAATTCAACTCCCAAACACACCCTTAAGCAAGTGGTTTGTGATTTGATCTTTGACTTTTACATATGAAAAGAATTCGATAATAGAAGAATCCACCTTATGTGTCAATAAGTTCTCTGAGGAGGATTAGTCAATATTATTCAGTATTGAAAATATTATACCTATAATATAATAATCTGTATAAAGGAAATTTATTTATGCCCTTCAATCAAATATAAGCTAATATCTTTTTTAGGGAAAATATAAACTAATCTTTGTAGGGTACTAGTTTTTCTTTGTTTAATTATTCAAGCTAGATATCTGCTGATATTTTCAGTATATTTTGAATAGCTATACGTGATTATAAATGATTTCAATATCAGTTAAATGTTAAACAAAGTTAACTTCGTTTTTTTAGTAAATTCAGAGCGAGGGAACAATGCCCTAATTTATGAAAGACTTCGAATTCAAAGAATATTTACAAATGTATTCATATTTATCTCTCTTTAAAGATATTACTAGGACTCGAACTTTATACTTTTGGTTCAAGATTTGTTGTTTTACTTCTAAAGTTAACTTTATTTTTTGGTTTGAAGAAAGTTTTCTTTTTTTTTTTTTTTTTTAACTATTGAATCTTTAAGCACAATACGTATTTTTAGGAGTCTACAATATTTTTTTAAAAAAAATGATGCAACTAAATATAACAAATAAAATCAAATGATTAGAATGAATCTGGACAATATGTATCTGGACAGGAAGCAAGCAAGTATTCCACTCATCAAGTAAAAAACGAATTTGGTCGTGGATTCGCTATGTATACATGTTCTTGTTTAAGAGCAAAATCAACCGACTGAGGTTGATGGTGGTTGATGTTCGGTGGTGACACAAGACCACCGCCATGGTGGTAGACTGATTTGGAGGGAAGGTGCCTATAAACACCATGATGTCAAACTTACACATTAATAATATTGTACTTTCCATTTTAAAATATATCGTTTAAAATTTTTATACAAAAATACAATGATGTTGTCAAAAGACATCATAATTTTACTAAATTAACCCTATTTATTATTTGTATAATGCTTTAGAAGTAGTGTACATTCAATTAATTAAAAGATACAATTAGAAGTTTGACAGGAAAAAGTTACAATTAGAAGTAAAATAATAATTCAATATTAAAATGTGTAAGTGATATTCATTTTAAAATAAATTTTTGTTGTTAAAGTAGCCCTTATTTTAAAACGGGGAAAGTAAGAGAGTAAAAGAGTAGAAAGATGAGAGATTCATGAATTATGATAACTCGTGCTCTTTATATAAGAAATGAGAGACTCCTTCACAAACTTGTATTTGGACCATAGAACAACTAGAGAAAATTCAATTCTCACGTTTGATAGTTATAACTCTTGTTAAGAGTTTTTTAAAGAGGAGACATCACATTATAAATCAGTTTTATAAGGAATGAATTATGCCCAATTTCAACGAAATAAGATCACTTATTCACTCGATCGGTCGAACATCCTAAATGTATTCAATCCTTGTTTATATGCACTCAGTTATCTCTGCATCGTATTAACTTGGTCTTATGCACAAATATTTGATATAACAAACACGGGTTAAGATCCTCTCCATTTGTTAAAAGTGAATGGATAATGACATTTGGTGAGAGATAGATACAAAAAAGTATGTAGTGGATCCTACCACTAAGTGGATCTCACTACTATTAATTATTTTCAAACTTCCTTGTATCTTTATCTCTTCAAATTGAAGAAATTGATAGACTAATAAATGAAGAGGATCTTGACTCAGCAAACACTATCCTATATGGATTATCAAACAAGTCTATCTAGACTAATATCGTATACACCTAGACCATTCCATTTACCTCATATTGAGTGTCAAGTTTACATTAACTATTGGCTCTTAGTCATTTTTATTTTTATAAATATACTTTCTCCGATCACATTTATAAACAACTTTCTACTTTTTAGATTCGTTAAAATAATTGATGTATCTGGACTATATATAGTGTTGATACTAGTGTTGATACTGATGTAATATGGATGATCAAACTACTCTATCTAAACCAATTACCTATACACCTAGATCATTCTGTTTGTCTCACATTAAGTGTCAAGTTTACATTCATTTTTATAAATGTAGAATGAAATATAATGACTTGAAATAGTACATACAGTACTAATTTAATAATAGAATGGAAGAGAGAAAATAGTCATTGAAAAAATAAAACAACACTAGTGATGAACATTTTTTTATTATAGGGTTAAATATTTTTTGGTCCCTATAAATATACCAACTTTTCGTTTTAGTCTTTTTAAAAATTTTCTTCAACTTTTAGTCCCTATAAAATTTTCAATCACTACTTTTGGTCCCTATTTTTAAGTTAATTTTTGTATTTTTTTTTAATGAAATTGTGCAGAATATTGTAAAAATCTTCCCAAATTTTTTTTCGATTTTTTAAACAAAACATAAATTAAATATGAACTTTTAACCTCCAAAAATATAAAAATTCATATTAAATTCATGTTTTGTTAAAAAAAAATTAATTTTTTTTGGAGAGATTCTTATAATATTATGAACCCTTTCAATGACTAATACGAAGTTCGCTTTCAACCACCAATACGTTTGGAGTTTAACCCTTTCAAGAAGAGCTGCAAGTTGATCAATGTGATTTTGAAAAATTCTCCTGTTATAGTCTTTCCAAATAACAAATAAGACCAAAATTTAAATAATAGTGAAAGTTGTCCTAGAGTTTTTTGAGAAGCCTCCAAGAGCACAAAACTGAACAGAATGAATATTTAAGTCGCTATGTAAAACTGTAACAATACCAAGCCAATGCGAGATCAAGAGCCACAACCGACCATAGTGATCGCACTTAAAAAACAAGTGGTCCATGTCCTCTACCTCACCACACAAGGTCGCGCAAGACACCACAGAAACATCAAGAACATTCCTTTTGCGCAAATTGTCATTTGTAGCAAGTATATTTAGAAAGAGACGCCAGACAAATATATTAACCTTTAACGGAACCGCTTTAAGCTACAAAAAATGATGACTCTTCAGTGATGTAAAATCAACCGCTGTTAAATAAGAATAAGCCGATTGCACCGTATAACTGTTAGATAAGTGGAGCCTCCACACTCACCTACCTGAAACACCTTCTTGCAAAACAAAATTAGACAACCGCTCCACACACTCTCTCCCACCAAACCTTTCTCCCACGCAAATAACCTCCTCATCCACTTCCACGCATCCCCATCAACCCCCCACCCTAACTCAAACATCTCCATCATCGTGGCCACTTTATTTTCCGACAAATCAAAGAGCCTAGCATAAGACGTTACCAACGGAACATCAACCGGCCACAGATCCTCCCAAAACAAAGTGGTCCAGCCATCCCCCACCTTCTGAACAATATTGTCAACCAACCACCTAGCATCCGCCAACTCCACCCCATATCGAATTTGGTTTATGTTGTGCCACCAAATCTATCCAACCCCCTCAAAAAACCGCACCCTCCTACCAACCTCCCCATACTTCGCACGAAGCACTAAACTCCACAATCTCTCCCTCTCCTCCAACACCCTCCACACCCATTTCCCCAACAAAGAAATATTAAACTCCCTCAACCTCTTCCCCCCCAAACATCCATTATCCCTCTTCAAACAAATAGTATCCCATTTAATCCAAGACAGTAGAAATGATACCTGAAGGAGCTTTGAAGAAAGAAAGGAAATAAACCGGAATGGACGACATTACGGACTTAAGCAGAACCAACCGACCACCCAAAGATAAGTTTTTACACTTCCAACCAGATAAACGACTACGGATCCTCTCAACCAGCAGGTACGGTCCCCACCCCAGGTAAAGGTCCTAGTTCTAGATTAAGGAATCAAAGCCAAAATTAAATTGTTCTGCTCCTGAGAATCCAGGTCTGTTGGCTGTCGAGTTCTATCTTGTGAGAAAAAGTAAAAGGCATATAGGCAAAACACGTCGGAAGAAGTTAACCTTTGCCGCTTGACATCTGCGTTTTTCCATTTTCATAGTATTGAACATATTTTGTGGATTGGACACAAGTCATGATGCTATGAAACTTGCAATTTGTGGTTCAAATAAACTAATTGATTGTTGAAAAAAAAAGGACAAGAAAATTAACATTATGATATTAAACTAGTTCTGCATACAATGAATCAGTTATGCGTTTGAAAACAAGACCATTATATTTTAAATGTAAATTCATCAATATGAGGCATATCACTTGATGATAGCCGAAGAATGCTATTATTGGCACATCAAGTGAGCCTTTTCATTGTTGCATCTTTTGTTCATAAGAATTTTACGACGTATACAATGGTTATTTATTGTTTAGTTACACTATCGATGTAAACTTTATATTAAGACTGATATGTAAAACCAAACAATAAATAAAACAGAATTGATAATAGGGAAAACATTGGCACCAGTAAGTAACACTTTGCACTAAACTAGCTTGGATAGCCGGGCTCATCGCCTCGTGTAATATATACAAAACGAAACATTAGTTGATCAATAGAAAAATTACTCACAAAATACACTTCATTGATTTCACGTCATTTGAAAGAACATATCAATAACAGCATGGAACAAATTCCTCTTTTCAAAACATCTTTACACAGTTAAGTTGGACGTGATTTTTCAAGGGATATATATTTAAGTTATATCAACTATAACATTAGTATGCCTCTTTACATTTTCTCACTCTGTATTGGTCAGTTTTGTGAAGTCCTTTTTCCCTCTGTGCAAAAGGGAGCATGAGAAACTCTGCAGCTATTTGAATAGCGAAAGACCTCCCTAACTGTCTGAAAATAAGTTTGACCTTGAAAGGTTAAGCACCATTAACTTCTGAATAATTCTGCAATTTGCACGTTAAAAACAAAGATCAGACTAGGGAAGTTTGTTTTTTGATAGAAACCAGTGAAGTTAAATGTTATATTAAATAACAAGAAATGGAACCTCTTCTTTTTCTTTCTAAAAAATAACATTTACTATAGTTTACCTCCACTTCTAGCAAAAGATTTTCAAGTTCAACTCTTATCTCATTGAAGGATGGACGACTGCTAGGAACTGCTTCCCAACATCTTTGCATCAAATCTAATAGTTTAGGGTGCCCGTTCTTTGGAAGTTCTGGTCGCAGCCCCTGAATGGATGTACAAAATCACAACCGGGTCAGACACAAGTGCAAACTACTGGTTGAACACTGCAACTTATACACAGTCACGGTAACATTGATACAATGTTGTATCATTATATAAGATATATTTTTGTGGATTAACATTAATCAATTATTCATAATATATTCTTGAATTATTAAATATACCACTTGTGAAAAAGTTTATCAACTATTGAACTTGACCAATTGATGGACACTTGGTGAAATTTGCTGTGACTGGCATTTGATGGGCTAGATTACTCACTGTCATGCAAGTTCAGTGGTTCCTATTCTCATCTGATGGATAATCATTAATCTGATTCTTGATCTAAGTTTGCAGCGAAATTCTCCACCAATTGCTTTTTTTTGGGACACTGATATATTGTATAATAAAAACAAATCTTGTATCCAAGGGTTCCATGTTCGAGCACCGCTAGCTCCCTTGCAGGGAGATAATGTAAATCTCTTTGTGAATGTTTTTTTAGCCTTAAGGTCTTCCCTTGGACTGGGGCACCATCCCCTCATCCTAAATTTTTTTCATGAAAAAAAAATACTAATAAAAAATAATATACCTTCAGGTTTAGAGGTAAAGTAAGACATCTCAACCATTAGAGATTAAAGTAATACATCTCACCAATTAAGATATCATACTCTCTCTATCAAGGTTTCATCACTATGGCTCCTAAAAAATTGAGCTCTCACTTTAAAAAGTAAAACATCTCAACCATGCCATTAAAAAAAAAAAAATCTCAACCATGAAAGAGAAAAAAATCAATAGCTAGTAGTTTAACAAATTTATGATTTATTATGGATGGGCACATAACATCAACCATCACATGTATATTTTATGTTAATTTTTATGCTCTTATATTTGACATTAATTTTTCATAATCTGTTACGCATGTTTATTATTGTTTTGTATAAAAGTGAATTCACCTATAGTGGGTACAATTATGTGAAACTTGAAAAAAATTAATTCACCTTTAACAGGAGTTTATAATGTGCATTAACTATAATTAAATGAATCCCCTCAACAATTTGTCGAGCTCTCAATTTTACACATCAAACATACTCCCTCCGTTTTTAAATATAAGCAAAATTGACTTTTTAGATTCATTCATTTAATGATGTATGTAGTCCATATTATGAACCACATACATCATTAAATGAATGAACCTAAAAAGTGAATTTTGCTTATATTTAGAAATGGAGGGAGTAAATCTCACTAATAAATAAAGAACAAACCTGTCTCACACCCAAAGCAGCTTGTAGTGGAGTCATGGTATCATATGGTATCTGAAGTACCAAAAGGAACAAAAATTATAAAATCATTACAAGAATCTTGCACAGTATATACATATAGAAAGAATATCGGTTCAAAGAATTGGAAAGGAAGATAAATAAGAGAATAAAGCACTACAAGTCCAATTTCAGCTATACCTTTGCTGTCACTAGTTCCCATAGGACTATTGAAAAACTGAACACATCTGCCTTTTGATCATAAGGCTGGTGGTTTATGACCTTGAGAGAAAATGCAACGACAGTAAGATACCCGATGTAAAACCATAATAAACCAAATATATCACATGTAAAATCAATGTAAAACCTTAATTAAAACAAATACTCTGACATAATTATCTACGATATCACAAGATACTCCATATATATTAACAGTTAATGTTGAAGTGTTCAACAAGAAAATGTAAAATAAAATTATAGATCCCAAACTCAATTAGTCGTCAGAAGAAACATTTAGTTGTTACGTAATGGACCAGAACCATTGGCTTTACATTACACAATACTTCCACATGATATTAAAACATGAAAAAGCATAACAATTTTTTAGCAAACCTCTGGAGCCATCCATCTATAGGTTCCAGTTTCTGCAGTCATCACTCCCCCCTGAATCAGGAACCGGGCAACTCCAAAATCTGCCACTTTAACAACCTACTCGAAAAAAAAATAAAAAATCAGTCATGATAAGAAAATTTAAAAAATAAAAATAAATCAGCAGCAGCAGTTCAAACTTTCAGTAAATTCATACATTGTGAGTATCCATCAGCAAATTGGCTGTCTTCAGATCCCTGTGAATTATGTTGTTTCCATGCAAATACTCCATTCCCTTGCAGACATCAATTGCGAACTTGAGTAATTGAGACAGCTCCAAGACATTATGATTTTTGTGCAAGTAATCATACAGACTTCCCCCAGTCATATACTCTGCAAAAATATACAAGTTTTGAAATATAGTTTGAATACAAATAATGCTTTTACGCTTTTATTTTTATTTCATATTTCAATTAATCAAGGGACACTCATTTGTGCGAATAAAATGAGGAATAGATAGATTGATTACTCATCTTATACGATATTTCATCAAATTTTTACATTGGTGTTTATATTCAAATAAGTTTCATAGAACTTCTCCCATGGCGTTTCCCATGTTCATTTTAACTTCAAAGTTTCTGCCTCAATCGTATCAATTTATTGTCTCCCAATGATACCATTTTTTCAGGTTTTCAACTAGAGTATCCTTACAAACATTTTTGTAGAGTAAAATAAGAGGCCCTACCAACAAAAGTTTATCATCAATTATCAGCAATTATTATACTATTGAAAAAGACAAAGAATGGTATGGACATAAGTTATTTTTTTTTAAATCTATTTCGTGCATAAGAGGGTTCAATTTCAAACTTTAAACCTCTTTGAAGGTGTCATAATAGTGTTTAGTTACACAAGACATCTCTCAATAAAGGGCACAAATTACTAATTACACATTAAATTGGATATTGTACAACTATATATTAGCATAACCAAATGGATAAATCTAATACCTGTTACTATGCACAAATGTGGACACTTTGTGCATGCACCAATGAAACGAACAACATTTTTATGTTCTACCTGTCTGTGTTCAGAAATACAAAAGTCAAATTGTCAAAATATTTCCAGGTTAGAGAAAGGTAAATGAAAAAGTGAGAATCCTTGCAAGACTATAATTAATGTAAACAAAAGCATTAAAACTAAGTACTTCCGCTGTTTCATATTATGTAACTTTTTAAGGTAGTGCACACTTTTTAGGAAAATGTTAATAAATGTTGTATCGTTATTCTAAAGCGGCAATTAATGAGATAGAGAAATATTGCAAATAAGACATTAATAGTGAGATGGAGTTAGTAGCATATAGACTGACATCCAATCCTTGAAGGATTAACCAAGTGAACAGTTGTAAGGAAGCAGCTAACTAAGCAGTTTATTGGCATGATCTACACACTTGACAAAATGTACAAGTCACTGGTGAACCAGAAAAAGAGTAAGGCCTATTTTTCCTTCCTTGAAAAAATTAAGACTGATAGTTTTGTAGCATGCCAAACCACTTCTTAAGACTTGTAATTTCTTGACAAAATGTACAAGACACTACAGAACCAGAAAAAGAGCAAGGCCTATTTTTCCTTCCATGAAAAAATTAAGACTGATAGTTATGTAGCATGCCAAACCACTTCTTAAGACTTGGTACTTGAGTTGATATTTCATTTTTCTCTTTACTCTTTTAAATATGTAGTTGTTAGAATATAAGAAAATATCTTATAATATCTTGATATTATGCTAGAATATTTAGAATTTAGGATTACTCCTGAAGAAAAAAAGAACATGCTTAAAAGTATAAAAAATTATACGGTACAACAAACAAGAGTAAAAATATTAAATAATTTTCAGAAAAAAGAATTTATAAGAAGAAAAAAAAAATGCAATATGCAGGATATTCTTAATTCTTAAACCAAGAGCAGCAAATACAGACCTCAAAATTGCTATTTCTTGAGTAAACTCGTCCTCTAAGGCATCATTCAGTTGATCAGATTTCAGAACCTTAACAGCAACATCTTCACCAAGATAAACTCCATGATACCTGTCCGAAATACAAAGCGAATTAGATACACAAGAATATACGTATGATGATGTAGAGCAGAATAGAAAGAAAAATTAAAATATAGAAAAAATAATGGCAAAACAATCCAACATACAAATCTCCACAGGATCCAGATGCTATTTTCTCTCCTATCTTTAATGACCTCCTGTCTATTTCCCAGTCTCCAGATTTTCCTTCTGCTGCTAAGGCTTTCTCCACAGCTGAATGAGAATTTGAAGAATGAGACCATGACCCCTAAAGAAAGGAAGAGTATTGATTACAATATTACATGCTTATCAAGTGTATTACTGAATCCCAAATATTAGATAAAATTCAAAATATCACTTTAAAATTCGGCTAATGTGTGATTGTCCTAATTTTTCAATAGAGTGATATATTGTGTGATTTTCCAGTGTTGAGAAAAGAGAAAACGATGAAGAGAATCCATTACATCTGCCAATTGATCATTTGAACCAACAAAGCTAGTGATATCTCCAGATTAATTCTTCTCCCTAATAAAATGACAAATTGACAATCTATCACAGTATGTTTAGTCCTGCCATGAAATATTGGATTTGAGGCAACAAGAAAACAACTTAATTATTCACAGATGAGTGTCATCTGTGTAGCATCTCCAAACCTAAGATCCTAAAGTAACTATTTATGCCAGATGAATTCACAATTAGTTGATGCCATGGCTCAATATTCTGCTACTGCACTTGGCCTTGCAACGACTTTTGTTTCTCAGAAAACTTTTAACTACAAAACTCCTTGTTGAGTGACGACTGCCAAGCCTTACGAACACTACTTAGACGATATCTCTGGCCGATGTAGGACTCTCAGACACCCCCTCACGCTTAGGACTTTGAATCGCTCGACCCAAACAAGAAATGCCACTTGACCCCCTATCAAAGAAAGCCTTGGTATAGTGCGCTTGACTTGAAGGTTCACGCATCCTCTTGCAGGGAAAGAGGAATGAATCCTTCGCGCTTGGTATGAAGTATGGACTAATGTGGACGTCATAACATGGATCTGAACACACCTTAAGCAGAAGATTGGACATCTAGAGTGTAGACAAAATGCGGCTGGGATAACAGAAGTCATGGCTCAATAACAAAATCTAGGTTAGACTCATACCATGTTGAGAATGAGAAATTGTGTCTTACACATCAGAGCTATATCATATGCATACTGAATTATAATTTATGACAAAAATACAAATATTGATGTTACCCTATAACTGTATTTACATGATACTAATGCTATCAACCGTGACTACTTATTTGCATAATTTATTTATTTTTGGTCAAGTACTTATTTACATAATTTTTAACACCCTAGATGTGGCGAAAGTAAAATACTTACTAAACAATACAAAATTCTCCTCAACCATTAAACATAGACTATAATCAATACTCCCTCCGTTCCTTTTTAATCATCACTTTTACAGAAAATTTTTGTTTCTAATTAACTGTCACTTTGAGGAGTAACGGCGCAACTGGTAAAGTTGTTGTCATGTGACTGGAAGGTCACGGGTTCAAGTCCTGGAAACAGCCTCTTGTGTAAAAACATGGTAAGGCTGCGTATAATACACCAAATGATGGGACCCCTTCCCGGACCCTACGTATGTGGGAGCTTTAGTGCACCGGGCTGCCCTTTGCCCTTTAATTAACTGTCACTTTCAAAGTTCAATGTAACATTAAATGCTGTTTTTCCTATATTGCCCTTAGTAATTTATTGCAGAGAGAGAAATATATGAAATATGATATTAAATAATTAAGGTTATTATAGGAAAAACATAAATTGTTGTATCAAAAGTAGTAAAATACATTTATTGTCTTGGTTTGTGTAAAAAGCCAAAAGGTGACAAATAAAAAGGAACGGAGGGAGTAGATATTAGAAAATTCAAATGTATCTCTATAGTCATTAAAACCAGCATAAACCAGAGCAGCAATGAAACCACAAGCTTGCGTAACCTCATTGGTGAAAATCGTATTCTTTAGTATTAATTGTTATTTAAATGAAGTATAACATCAGATATAAGCATTACACTTTCTGTGACTGAAGTGGATTTCTGATGAACAGAGTGGGTTTTCTGAATATTTACTAAAGCTCACGGGCATACATTTTAATAAAAGGGTAAGATATATATCAACTAAAGTTTATGAAGAGGATTTGTCTACAATGATTTTTAAGTAAAATACAGTTTTGACATTACTAAAGACTAATTTGGGACATAGATATCAATAGTAATATTAGTTATCTGTAACAAAATCATAGGTCACTTGACAATGTCTGTTACTCCTTATGTTTGTGTTTTACTTTTGAAGATTGACCACGGACACCATTATTTACACAGTGGGGTTACTTGGCAGCTTCGTATTAGATATTTTGGCATCTTGCATGAGCATTGGTTTGAGGGTTTCTCCATCTTCTTTTGATAATTGTGTCCACCCTATAGGCTTCGGTGGCAGGAAAGAGTGTAAGATCTTTCGCAATGCTTTTACAGGTTCCTATTGAGCATGAGCTGCGGGAAACTGCAATACTACTTTTAAATTTTTCAAAAACAAGCTATAAGCTTTCCAGGATTTGTCAAGTTTGTTGTAAGTGGTCTGTTTCAATATATCCAATTTTAAAATCCCAAATACTTTTCCTCCTCTAGGATCCTATAACATAAGTCATAAGCCATTTCCAAGGAAATTGTAGAGTTGTTACTTTTTTGAAAGTTTATTGCAGGAAATAAAGGCCTATAAGCATCAAGAATCATTAATCTATTCATTCTTAACGGAGGTAAAATTCAGCATTTCAAACAAAACAGATATAAGATTTTGCAGAATCAAGGTCAAGGAGACAAAATGCACCTCACTCCTTGCTACAGCTTTTTCCATAGCAGCATACAAACCATCGGTTTCCTGAGCACAAGATTGCAAAGTAAGCAACAATGGAACTCAGCACAGATCACCGACACAGGAGAAATATAATAATAATGCTCCCTCATAGCCTACAAGCTTATGCCCTGGTTTGAACCAATTAACTTTTTAACCCAAATTGAAAAGTCTGATAAAATAATTATTTTTAAGGGTCTTGCCAACAAGTGCCTAGGGCACTAGTTAAGGATAAAAAAAAAAGAAACAAATGATATATTTTATGTTTAAAAAGTTACTTTTTAATGTTTTAATGTGTTGAATACACAACTTCCAAGATAAAACTTCCACTTTACACTTCTTATCAACTGCCCTAAGGGCACTTGTTAGCATTTCCCTTTAAGTAAATGATCCAGATGAACATTAGTGAGTAACTGGTGTTCACACCTAATCCATCTTCAAAGCTTAGATGTCAGTATCAGAGTCGAACAGTTTAACCACCAAGTACAAAATTGTACAATGACTTGAAGAGTTATCAAATGCATGCAACAACACAAATGTCAATGTAAAATTTAAATTAATGAACAATGATTGGTTTTAAAGATACAACTTTGCAGAGGTCTTCAAGGGGAAACAAATATCAACAAATTCATCACATGTAGCAGCATACCTCTAGTGGCCATCCATCCACCACAAAAACATCAAGGGAGTATCCATCAGTTGTGGAAAATACATGTGCTTCACGGATGTTAAGCCCGATATCAGACAGCAATGCGGACAGCTAAAGAAAATAATATTTATCAAAGAAATCATGCTATCCATCAATAGGAAATAATATCCGTCAAAAGAAATCATGCTATTCATCAATTATATTTTAGGGCATTAACAAACTAGAACCTCATACTTCATTATAGTAACAAAATGGAGCTAAGTTTGCATAAAGGAAACCCCAACATCGACCCCCAAGATCTTTTCTATCCAATGTGTATGGATTATGAAGGAAAAATGATGTGTTAAATTAACGATAATATGCAATAATACAAATCACTTGTCACTATCAAGAAAACAAATTACATGTCACTATCAAGAAAACAATGATGCAGAAAGTCTATTTATTAAAACTTCGCTATAATATCCCATATAAGCTTTCAAAAAGTGTCTATAAGCTTCATTTTATCTTTACTTTATATGACAGGATACTCCAAAACTTCTCAAAAAATCTCTAGCTATCAAATATCTTCAAATATTGAGGGAAACTTCTATTCCATTACACAAATTCGACATAATGACAAATCAATAAAACAACGGAAAATAAACCCATAGATTGTATGCAGTGCAGATGAAAAATCTAGCTCATTTACATTTGGAGTTTGAAATTAACTTACAAAATATGCAAATTTTAATCATAAAAAAATAAGTTTAACTTTTTGATCATACCTGACTTAAAAGCTTTGGTTTGTCAACAGCAGAAAATATTATTTCATGAACTGGGACACTTGAATGTTCATGCCTGCATTTTACGTTTAACTTATTTTCCACAAGCAAAGCTTTTGAATCATGCGGGTAACATTTCACACACAAATAATACTTCAATTTGTAGCATGGATAGATCACATAGAGTTAAAGACTCAAGGTCAAAAGGTCCAATTTCTCCAACACAGGAAGAAGGTTAAATCTATCAGTTGTAATGAATAAATCCATGAAACTTCTAAGTTATATAAAAAATAATACAAACACAGGGATACTAGTATATCCTCCAAAATGAATAGATTATGTGAAAAAAGCACATCAGAGCAAAACAAACTTTCCAAACCGAATGGATTTTTCTATAATGCATATGATGTTTCTGTTGGGCCTGTTGTCTACTTCATATCAATCTGTATATGGGTTGATACAAGAACAGCTTCCTTCTCTCATTTGGCCCCTCCCCCCAAAATAAAGTTATTTTCTTCCTTTTAAAGTTAGACATACATGGAATGATGGAACTTCTATCAACATCAAAGCATCCGCTAGTGTTAAGGGTTCATATAATTTCTTCTTCTCAAGTTTCAAAACAAGAAAATCCTACACCACATGTTCAGTGCACTCAGAACAATGGCATAAATAGTAATTTTGAGGCAGGCGAGGTAGATTTGAAAGAGGTGGTTGTGGTGTCTGCAATAGCATTCAGTGCAAAGTATGCTATTAATTTGGCCATGATGCATCCATGTGCTATCATAGGTTTAACACCAATTACATTCCACAACAGCTTTAATCATTTCAGAACTCACTGAATCAGTTTCAGCCTTCACAGCATTACAGATTATACGTAAAATCCCGATTTTGACTACCTTGGACTTGAGCATGCATTGAGACTCGGGGACCTGCTTTACTCAACATTGGTTCCAAGTCCAATAAATGTGGTTCGTCTTCATTCACTGTTCATGGGTCTAAACAAGCTTATTCCATAGTTAAATCTACTTTTCTCAAGCATTTAGGTGCTTAAGACTATTTTCTGGGCATTGAAGTGAAACGCTTAAAGGGTGTCTCTTTACTCCTTTTAAAAGGAAGGTACATTCAGGACATATTGCCTAGAGCTCACATACCACAAGCAAAAGGCATTTCCATATTTACCAAGTCATATTTTTCCTATACAGTAAAAAAAGTATGTCAATTTCTCTATAACCCTTAAAAGAACACAAGAAATAGTTAAAACAATACTCATCTATCTTAAGGGTACAACAAATGACAGCAGTCTTCTGCTCAAAGCTTTGCCAAGACAGCCACTTCCTTTAAAAGCCTGTTATGAATTTGTGATGCAAACTGGCTGCTAACCCAGGTGATAGAAGATCAACCTCTGGTTATTGAGTGTTTTTAGGCCCTAAATTGATCTTTTGGTGATTTAAAAAGTAACAATTAGCAGCAAGATCTAATGCTGAGGCTGAATACAGAAGTTTGGCTGCAACAAAATTTTGAGGATTCAGTCACTACTAAATGTGCTGCCTGTGCCAATATTACAACTTTTGGATTGAATGTGATAATATTAACACTGTCGCTCAAATTCACAATCCTATTTTACATTCTAGAGCTAAATACATGGAGCTGGCTATATTTTTTTTAGAGAGAGTTCTAAAAGAGTCTTGTGGTCCATTGCATTCCTCAACAGGTTCACATACAAACCAAACCTCTATCTACTCAGAGATTCATCATTCTCAGAGAGAGCCTTAAAGTGTATGATTACTTTTCATCGGCACAAGCACCATGAGTTAAAGGGAATGTTTCGGTGTATATTATTCTATATTGTGTTGTTGCTTCTATTGCATAGCACATAGTTAGGTGCTTCTACTATTAGTTCTCGCAGCTTCTGTTTCTAGTAGCTTATGTTTGGCTTCTGTGATAGAAGCTTCCTTTCAAATAGAGTCAGTTAGTAACTAACTAACAATTATGGTTAGTTAACGATAATTGGTTATTTCTGTTACCCTTAAACTTATAAATACAGAGGACCAGCTTCTGTATCATTTCAAGATTTAACAAATAAATTTTTAGAAAGTTCTCTCTAATATTCTAAGAATACACTTCTCTCAGTTTTTTTGGTCTTCCTCTCATTTTCTCACCTAGCATGAACTCTTAGTAGTTTGGACTTTCTAATTCCACTTGTAACAAGTATATAGAGCTAAATTCCTGTTCTACAAACAAAATTGCAGCCATATTGGGTTCTGATGAATGTAACAAGATAATCATTTCAAAAGTTTAAAGATAAAGTAAGAATTCACATCACAATTTTATTCAATTGGTACCTCTGGGAAAAGCTGTCAGTTACAAATTTTTCTTTTGTATCCTTGGAGTTCTTCATAACATCCAAATTTAGATCCTCAAGCTTCGAGTAAGTCTCAAACTCAGTTGCCAGATCTCTTGTCCTAATGATAGAAATTACATAAACTATAGATTATGAAAAGATAAAACTGATATTTTCGTCAACAGTTTTGTGAAAAGATAAAACTGAGTGTATATGCATTATTACACTTCAAATTTCACTGAATACCTCTTATTAGATGCTATGACTCCCCCATTTGTTGCATGAGAAGAAGACTCGGGGCGAGTATGAGTATTAACAATTTCTTGATCTTCACCATCTGTCCTAGTAGCAATATTCTGCCCAGCAAAATGGTATGTAGGAGAAGAAAAGTCAGTACAGATCTATGTGTGTCCAACACACATACATATAGTTCTGAAAGTATTGTCAGTGTCTATGTATCACTGTTGTTCCGATGTCCATATTTGTGCCAGTGGTTCATAGGTACAGGCATTAATATGAGAAAAAAAATTACTCCCTTTGTCCCGCAATACTTGTCCCATTTTTGAAAAAAATTGTCACTTAGGTTTCCAATGTATTAATTTTTTTTCTTTTAAATTGTACCCTCTAATTAATACAATTTACACCTTTAAGTTTTTTTAAGCAAAAGTTATAGTGCCAAAGCATCACATGGCAGAAATGACATCCAACTATGTTGGCACCCAAGATCACCATCTATCATTTGTAGCACCCCTAATAAATTTATTAAAATAAAATAATAGAGCTTGGGGGACTATGCCAAAACCCAAGGGTACAATCATGAGAAACAAATTGCAACCTTACAAGGAAAACCCAAAGGGATAAAAAAAAGAGTGCAGTGTAGAATAACTACAAATCAAATACAAAACTCATAGAAATCATTTAAAACGGAAGTTAGGAAGATGTTCCTATTTCTAAAAACTTCCTCGGAAACAAAAGATGGAATTATATTCCACCATTGAAACGAGAATTGGACACAACATAGGATGCAAGTTGGTTAGCACATGTATTTCCTTTGGTGAATATATGAGAGCAAAAGAACCTCATTTGTTTGGTAACAATCAAACAATTATCTTTGCATTTATATTCTACACTGATGAGAATACACTAATAGTTAATAAGTATAAACCAGAAAAATCACCGTTCTCTTTTTCTATTCATCATTTTTTTTCGTAATCTATGTGAAATTGTCGAATGCGACAATTATTGTGTGACACAAAGCGTATAGTTTTTTAAATTATCATGATGAGCTACTAAACATGAAGTTTCTAATTCTAGAAGTGATTCAACAAAAATACCTCCAATAAACGTATATGGTAAACGGGACGCTTATCAGGATCTCTTGCCAAATCAAGAAGACTCCTATGAAGTAAAACATCTTCAGCTCTATCAACATTCACATCAAGTCCATAACTGAAAACAATAACAATATCCACATTTCCATCACTTCAATTTCAACTCAACTCAAACATAGCTAAATAATTCAAACACATAAAATTGCGCGAAAGACATTGAAATTTTCAAAAAGTAAAATCCAAAAGCAATTCAAATTGAAAACAACAAAAATAGCGAGAAAATGAAATTGAACAGTGACGATCGAATTGATGAAGAGAACCTTGGAGGCAAACGATTGAAGTGAGAATCAAGTTGTTCACGAAACTCCGGATTCGATACGGCTTGTTCGTGACCGGTTTCAACCAAACGGTTATAAACGTCGGTTCTGATATCGTAGTTACTGTAACCGCCTCCGAATGAACGCGGTGGCGATGAACTCTCACCAACACCTTCAAGTAAATCCATTGATATTGATATTGATATTGATGTTTTTGAAGTATTATAAGATCAAGGTTGTTGCATGGTGAAGAAAAAATAGAAAGAAGGTTGAATTGCAGAGAAAAGAGAGAAAGAGGATCTTTGACTCTGGTTTTAGAGTTGGAAGTGGAAAAGAAGGAAGGGTAGTTTAGTCAATTTCATGAGTATGTCGTAAGATTAAGGGGCAGGATGTTGCTTTGAGGGTAAATGTTTCCTCCTTAATCGGAAGGTAATTACAACTATAAACAAATTTTTTATTAGTTATTTAGACTAGACTGGGTATTTTATTGGCATGCTGTGGATGTTTTTTATGTTCCACAAAAGCATAAATCTTATTTTTAAGGCAAAAAAATAAATATGTTAAACAAAATGATGAAAGTACGTGAGAATAGATTGAAATGATACAATGGTAAAAAAACTAAAAACATCAAACATAATGGCGGCTATTCATCCAGCTAATAACAAATTTTAAGAGTAGTCACACAATTATTTAAAAACACCTTAACTTTGATTTTAATAGGAAAATATCTTGGATTAATTGAAATACCGTTTGTATGAGTAAAGAAACTGGTGGTCTGCGAGTGCGGAGGTTGAGGGAGATTAATATAGGTTTGCTTGGTAAGTGATGTTGAAGGGCGTTGTAGGAGGGAGAGAGAGTTTATGGAGTTGGGTGTTGGGTGCTCGGTACGGGGAGGAAGAGAGACAATTGAGTTATGGGGGAGGAGTAGTGTTGTGTGGTGGAGGCATTTTAACTCGATTAAAGAAGGTCAGGGTCTGATGGATAATGGTTGGTTCCGTGATTATATTAACCGGTTAGTGGGTGATGTGTCAAGTACTCTCTTTTGGTGGGATGTTTGGTTAGGCAGGGTTCCCTTGAGTGATAGATTTAATCGATTTTATGATTTATCGCCTACTAAGGTGGTAACAGTGGCTGACATGCACTCGTCAGGCTGAAGGTTGGATGGTGTGGTGTAACACCCCTATTTTATATTTTAATTTATTAAATGAAGTTAGTAGGTGAAGTTAATAAATATTATTATTGGTGCTTTTTTTAAAATAATAAGTAGTTGTTGAGTGGAAAGTAGTTTGAGAAATTAGATAAAACAAAGAGAGGAATCCAAACATGATAAATTAAGAATCGGAGGTGTAGAAAATAAGCTTTAAATAAGTGGGGGAGGAGGGAAGTAAAAGAGTAGTGCATAGAAGAGGAAAATATCTTAATGGATGGCTAACCCAAATATAAACAAGACTATTTGAAGTTTAGAAATCAGAATTGTCAAACGGAGAAAAGAGAGAAGTGAAGCAGAGAGAAAAGGCGGAACCCCAGTTTCAACAACATCAAGCCAAACCGAAGATTTTGAAGGATTCGAGATAAGGGGGAGAATCTTTTCATCTTTAGGGTTTATAATTTTATTGTGGGGCTGTAGAGATTTATGAGTATGAATGTTAACTTAATGGTGATGATATTGTTGAAGAGACAATAATTAGAATTAAGTTGGTGAAGCAAGATTAGAATTGAGAGAGACGACATAAGACTAATTGAAAACATGATAGTTAGCCGTGTGGTAATTAGGAATTGAATGAAATTTTGTCTCTGTTAAGAGTGAAGTGTAGAGGTAGCAGTAGCTTTTGAGTGCCGATAGTAGGGTCCCTTGATGTTTAATCATCATACCAATATGTCTACAAGAATGCACTAGATTTTTTTTTGTTTTTGAACGACTAAACTTTATTAGAATAAAGGGCTCAAGAAGAGTCATAGGCAGAGACGTACAAACTGCTATAGCAGAACAAGAAATATAGCAGAAAAAGAAATAGCATAAAAATGGACACGCCCTGTGTATAGATAGTATGTGGGTATATAAATGAAAAGAAAGAAAGAGGGTAGTGGTGTTAGAGAGGTTTTAACTTCATATTTGTTACATTGGTTCAAATCTTTGGACTAGTAAACCTATATGTGTGAACAAAATTTGTAGATTTAGCTCCTCCTATACATATTCTAATTGTAAACTGTTACATTAATTAGACTATTAGTCTTATTGTTCATGAGTTTAGCCTTATAAGAAAGTTTTATTTTGCAATAAAACAAGTCAAAATAGTGATCATATTGTAAAGGAAATAGAATTAATTAAATTAGAGAGTTTGGTACGGCAACTATGAGAAAGAAACATGAACCATTTTATCTGTAGCTCCTCAAAGTTATTGTGCATAAAAATGACAACACTAAAAAAATAATGCCAATTTGGCTATTTAACCTCTTAAGCATAGGTTTATGAAATGGTTTTCAATCCCTTGTATTCCAACAATTCTATTATATAACCTGATGTGAGTCATGGGCATGGTATCCGTAAATAATAAGGTGTGCAATTTATCATGGTAGGAACAATCAATTAGGATATAAATATGGCCTAGCTACCCATCAGTAACGGGAAAAAAAAAAGTTAGAATGAGAGAGAAAAAAAGTAGGTAGACTAGACACTTGATTTTGATAAGAATTAGAATTAACTATAGTTATTACGAGGGAAATCATCAAATATGTTCGAGTACTTGAGTGTAAAAATAATTGTGATAAATTAGAGAATAATTAAATTGAGGTGCAAATTTAGGAGTGTGGGCTAAAAAAATAAAATTAAAAAGAAAAATTTATAAACCTTATTGAGGTGTTGTTTGATGAGATAATTATTATTACATGGTGTGCTGATGATTGGTGATGTAATTATTATTATACGGTATGTTGGTATTGGTGAGTCAATTTTTTTTTTTTGTGGTGATGCTATTAGTGAAGTTTATTAATATCCGGTGACGTGAACGGTGACGATATTGGTGATGTTTAATAATATTTGGTGATGAAAACGGAGACGGTTAATTATGGTGATGTTCTTGTTTTTGTCGCGATGTTGTGCATATTAGAGAGAGTCTTGCATTAATAGGTGATGTATTGATGATGTGATGATGTGTGTTTACTTGACGAGTCGGTCCCCATGCATGCATACTAGAATTGAGTTTAGGAAAATGGTGATGAATTGGTGATGAAAAGTCCAGTAACATATCTCTGGCAACTTGGTGATGATATGTGTGGTACCACGTTTCATATAGGTCTTAGGGAGAGTCCATATGCATTTAAATGACGATGTTTGTACTTGGTATTTTAAAGTGTGAAAACGACGAAACGGTGTGATGTGTGATCTGTGGTGACAAATATGATAAATGTTGATAATCTTATGACAATGGAAATGCTATTTCTTACGACACTTTAATGTTGTACATAATTTTTCCTATTATTATGTTATGACAAGATTTCTCACCCCCTTATTTTGTTGTGTTGTTCCTCTTTGAGCAAGCCCTCTTTAAACATGAAGGTCTTCACTGCCTTCGAATGTGACATCACTCCCTCACCCAATTTTTTTTAAAATTATTATTTATTGTAATTTTTTAATTAAATATGCACACAACGTTATTGTAATTAGCTGAAAGAACGACACTTTAAATTCAGTTTGTTTTTCACATATTGTAAAGTGAAAGTTCATTTAAATTTCTGAGAAAAATTGTGAAATTCAATTGAGAAAGATAAATTGAAACGTCCTTTTTGCTACTAATCGCTTCTAGCTTCACCTAATACTAAAAGAATTCCAATACTCCTTCCAATAGAAAAAAAAAAGTAAAAAACTAGTCCTCCAATATTCAAGAGGAATGCTATGAATCCTAATCTAAAATTGAACATTAGTGCTTCTAACCATGTCCGAGTTGAATCTGGCGTATAAGAAAACAAATGAAGTATTCTTGGTGCAAGGTTCCAAGCCCCCACAACAAGAACCCTACGTGTATCCTCAAATAGATGAAAAAGTGAAAATGTAAATTTCTTACCAATAGGTGCGAGAGACCGTTTTTCAAGCACCTTTTGAAGATTGTTTCATTTGTTGTGCAAGTCATCCAAAGTGGGAAGGGTGCCCCCTTTCTTCAACATCAATCTTCTACGAAGAAAATTCTTGCAAATGTCAATCCCAAGGACATACTCATATTCCAGAATTTTAATGGCAACTGCAACACCCCTGAAGCAATGTGTATCACAAGTGTTCTTTTGGGCTTGCTCAAAGGTTTAAGATCCACCTGAACAATCCATCTCTTTAAAGAAAGTAGGGACTACAATGTCATTCTTTTTGTCTCATATTATGTGAAATTTTTTATTAAGGAAATACACATTTTTTATGAAATTGATTAGTTACGTTGAATTAAATAATAAAGTATTCCATTTGTTTTTATTGGTAAGCATGTTTTGGAAAGAAGTTTTTTTAACACATCTTTCAAATTTTTGGGTGTTTTTTTCAAACAAAATCTTAATTAATACCAATAATTTATTTTATTTTATGTTGGTTTGTCTTTTATTTTTGAAAAAAAGTTATAAGCTTGCATCCATTAAGAGAGAAGTTCACATGTAAATGAACATGTTGTACAATTCGTGTGCGGAACCTCTCGTGCCATATAACAAATCTCTCATAATTTTCATAGTTTTTTAATTATTTTAAATAAGATTTATTTTGTCATTTACCTCTCATATTTTATGCAAATCACATGGTACCGAGCCTGATTTGCATTTAAAATATGAAAGTTCAAAATATGTATTATATATATTTATAATTTTAATCAAAATCAAAATAAATTTAGTTAAAATTTCATAAAAACTAATGTTTATAATATACACACATTAGCGCAATAAGAAGACGGAACATACAGACACCGTGCCCATCTAAAAACTAGTCAAATATAAGCAATATTTGGTTATAAAATTCAGACTCTATCACATCAACTTTTTTGAACTTTTTTTTTTATATTTGAGACCGAATGAGTATTCGATATATAATACAATATATACTTATACAATAGTCATATATTCAATAAGTATTTAATTTAATTTCTTAAAAAAAATACTTAATTTAATATATCTTCAAGGCCATTGTTTACAAGGTTGTCGTGCCGTGTCAAAATAACAATATATATATATATATATATATATATATATATATATATATATATATATTAACATTTT
>Ga0228711_1001150_pt1 | contig 37750 bp, 16 predicted proteins | sample MedpolnodulmetaG_2_FD_177996 | JGI IMG/M metagenome (GOLD analysis project Ga0228711, IMG submission 177996) | Root nodule microbial communities from Medicago polymorpha collected in Santa Monica, California, United States - brown nodules | ecosystem: Host-associated > Plants > Roots > Nodule...
CACTCATAAAAAAAGTAACCCCCCACCACCATTGCGTATTGTTACTTATCGGATATAGAATAGATCTGCTTCTTTTTGTTCCTACGAATAGAATGTTCCATTATTACTAAAAAACTAGAACATTAAGCGAGGCAAAAGTGGGAGAAGAGTGAGAGTCTAACACAGGTTTGTTGGTTTTAGGTTTGTTATTCGTCAAAGGAGAAATCAATGAATTTCACCTAAGAAGGATGATATTTGGTTAGAGGGAGTGAGGGCAATAAAAGGAGAAGTAAAAAATGAATCAAGCTTGAGTGGACTATCGTCTCAACAGGTGACTCTATTTGAAAACTAAACACTTTCCATTCCTTTTAAGGATGGGAGGAGCAAGGATGTCATATGAAGTTGTGGCAGGGGCAAAAGCCTCTGGCCAAATATATTTAATTCCAACCTTGTAAAAAATATTGAAGTTTTACCAATGAAAACACCATGTGCTTGGGAGATATGGATCGGGCTATGGACTCTTACCATATCTATATTACTAACTAGACATAATAGGTGAGCTAAGAAACCGACCATCCGAGCCCGATAACCTCTAGACTTGGATGGCAAGGCAAAACTAACCTTGTGTGAGGCTTTAGGAACAAGCAACTTAAATTTTACGAGCAAGTAAGCCTGCAAAATATTAGGAACATGTTACTTAGTTGCCTTCTTAAAGAGCCCTAAAATTCTCCTGCATATAAGGGCCACTAACTAACCTTATTCTCATTCATTTTTCCACCCCCTAAATACCATAGGGTCATGTTAACTTTTACCATCAAAAATTGAAAGGAATAAAAGATGAACTTTATATTGAAAAGATAAATTTTAAATTTTTAAGATATTTAAATACACAATTTTCAAGAAAATATTTTTATATTTGGTTTTTTAACTTGTGTTTTTAGAGCATATTTAGAATTAGACACACCGTTGCCTAGGTGCGACCTCGAAATCTCAACACGAACAATCACCGCCACGTTTCTTTTGATCACCATTATTGAACTGCATAAATATGTGTTTATAAGAAATTTTCTCATGTTACCATGTTATTGTTTTGCGCAGCACCTAGTTGTGTTTCTGCTACCATTGTTCCCAATGGAATGAACCATTGATTTAGTCCATAAATTATCAGCCTCTCGCTAATTTAGTCCTTAAATTATAGAATATTAATGAGTGCATTTTATATATTGATTAAAGTAATAAAATAAGTAAGTTTATATAAAATAATGGTAAAAATATTGTATTGAAAAAAGAAATTGTTTGTATTTTCAACATAAACTATTTTTGGCTCATCTAAATAGTCTCTGAATTATCATTCTCTCCTCTATTTCTAAAGCAAAATATTTGATTTTTTTTTTGTGGTGTTCAGGGTTTGAACCTTGGCCCTTGCATATATTATTTATATACATTGTTCGTACCAACTGAGTTAAGTTAACGAGGATAAATATTTGATTGATTAATAATAATTCAAGAAGTACGTATTATATTTCAACAATTTTAGAAAAAATGATGAAAAAAGGTTATAGTTTAGAGATCAAGGTTGTGCTTGGTAACAGAAAAAAACTAACTTATAGTTTTTTGGACTAGCTTATAAGCTTGTTTTGAAAGAATGGGACGCGTTTGGTAAAAAGCTTTTCTCATTACTTTATAGCGTTTTTTGAAAAGCTATTTCAAGTAGCTTTTTAGCTTATAGCTGGTAGCTTTTTATAATCTCTTCCAATTTTAACCTTATTAATTTAATTTTATTATTTTTTTAATAAACACCACGTTGATAGGCAAGGTAACTACCCACGCTTGATATCCCTTTTAGTGGAAGTTTTGTATCCTTTTTTTAGGGGACATTTTTTATGTCATCTGCTTTTTATATTTTTGTTGTTCGTTTTTTTTAATTTACAATAAATAGTAAAACAATTTTAGTTAAATAAAATTCATTAAAAAAAAAACTGTTCAACCGAAAATGACAAATTGAATTCATAAAGTACATTTATCATTTTGGAGATGAAAATATTTAAATAATTAAAAAGAAATACATTAAGTAAAAATTATTATATGTATTATTTATGAAAAAACAAAAAAAAAACATGTCTTTTTATGTCATTTTATATTTAGCAACCACTTCAACAACTAATTTTACCAAACACTTTAATTTCAATCAGCTAATTTTTCAGCTGTAAGATTTCAGCTATCACTTAACTTATAGCTTAATTTTACCAAATACACTCTAATCTGACAATCTATCTGCTGTTGCTTGTGACCCATCTTCGCTTTTTTCTTGTTTCTAATCTATCTAAATGACCTTAAATCCTAGGATTTTGATTTTCGAAACTCCTAAATTGGGGGTGTTTACTTTTCCCTTTTCTCCACCCGAGAATGTGCGTTTATTTTTCTTGCCGTCATATGTTACCTTTTCTCCATTCTTATCAATTCATTGTACAAAATTCAACTATAGGAGATATCATATCATCATTAGAAATTCTCGTAAGTCGTAAGTGCTGAAATTCAAGTTATTTGTAACTAACAATTCATCCCTAGTAAATGTTAATTGCCAAACCCAGAAAATAGAGGGAAGATGGACCACAGTGCCCTCAAAGTCCAGTCAAAAGAAGCGCACACACGCAGAAAAAAAATTTGACAAAAACGAAAGTCAAGTTGCATAGACTTCAGTTACACGACCTAGTGTCTCAGTCCATTATTTATTTTTTTTACAAAAGGTTTATGTGAATTGTCCCGTGAAAATCTTGACAAACTCAAGAGAACTGTGTTCAGCACATCGAGTATTAACTCGTAAACTACGTTTTTGCGTGCCAAAAAATGTGTAAACTCGGAGGTAAATTTGGTTTGTGGTGAAATCAGAAAGTTTTGACGAGTTTGACTGAATTACACGTGTGAAACTCGTTCGAGTTTACAAGTTTACATTTAAAAAAAACATTTTTTTTTAATTTTGGGCTTTTTTTTTGCCCATTTTAATACCCAATTCTTTTTTCAAACCCAAGGTATTGAAACGTTGCATTTACAGTTAACGTATCATGTTATCTGACTTCTTCTGAAAGTTTAAAACGTTCTTCTTTTCTCTGAGTTCTGAAACGGTTAACAGGAGAGCACACACCATGTATTTGGTTCTAATATGGAAGACCCTTTATCATGTGGAGAAGAATTTGAAATAGTTGGAGATGAAGGCACCAATGATAATGATGTTATGGAACTTTAGAATGATTGAACTTTTGAAGAAAGTAATTAGTTTATTTTTTGGATAGTTTTATTAACAGTTTTAGAAACTTATGAAACTTGCTTTTTTGGATGGTTTAGAGTTTTATGAAACTTATGATTTTGTAGGTTAATTTTGTATTTTGATGTTAAGTTGACCATAACTCTTTATTTTGGTGGTTATGTATATTTTGTCTTTATAATTAAGTCATATTTTACACTATTGACCTATTTGCAATATTATGTTAGCTTACATATGTCATGTATATAATAAATTTTATATAATTTTAATTTTAGGTAAACTCATACGAGTTTATGATTCGAGTTTACATAGGTGAAACAAGTTGAGATAAACTTTTGAGTTGTAAAACTTTGCAAGAGAGATTATCATTGGTGATGGGAGTTAAATCTATATATTTATACTAACAATGAATATTTTGAATGACATATATTAGTTAGTTTTTTTTTTAATGTTTATTAGTTAGTTGGTATATCAAATATTATTTACTCATTATCTGGTTTTAACTCATGCCCTTCAACTATTTTATTTTTATCTCAAATCGGTCGAACTAACCCTCAACTATGAATATGAATTAAAATATTATATTTTTTTTTGAAGGAGAATTAAAATACTATATAGATATGATTTAAAAATAACGCATTACCTTTTTTTCGACAGAATGATAGTAACCTTTCTTCTGAGGGAGAATAATAGTAACATGCTTACTTATATTTTTCTTTAAAAAACAATGCTTACTTATATTTTAAGCATTCCATTAAAGTCATTGCCAAAAAAAACATTCCATAAAAGTTAAAACAAAATGATGCGAAATAGTTTTTTTAATGGCCAGGAATTTTATAGATAGACTCCCTAAAAAAATAAGGAATTTTATAGATTTCCTTCAAAGAGAAGGAAATTTAATATGATTAATGGAGATTTTTAATGAGAGTTTTTAATTTTATCAAAAAAATCAAAAAAGATAATTTTCAATGTAATAGTTGACTTGGTAAATGATTATTGTTGTTCCACTTGATGAATTGGTCTTCATCAATAGTATTAGAGATGGAAGGATAATAGGTTTTAAGGGTATCAACCATATCTCGAATGTTGAAGGATAATTCAGCGTTCGATCAATTCATGTTGCCTAAGTATATCATGTTTCGATTCCTCTATGCCCACCAAATTGTTGATGCAAAAAGGAAAGAGTATGGGGTCATCACCCAATTCTTGATCCAATTTATAGCGTCTTCATTGGAGAAAAAATCAGATTGGTTAAATCCGGTTACTGCCATAAGTGTTTCGAATGAGTGTAATTACTAGGGGTGTTCAAAACCGAACCAATCCAAAAGAAAAACCGCAAACCGAACCAATCCAAACCGAAACCGCAATTTGTTCGGATGTATTCGGATCATTTTTTTACTCAACCAAATGGTTTGGTTCGGTTTGCGGTTTTGATTTTACCAACCGAACCAAACCAAACCGCGATATAAGAAAAACACTAATTAAATATATATCATCTAGACCAATACTCGTAGAAATTCAACGGAAACTTTAATAAAATGATGTATTTTTTCTCTTGTTAAGTTTCTTCTTTACTTTTTCTATTAAAAATATATTTATGCGATACCTGAACTCTTAGAGAATGATTAAAATTTTAGTCTTTTGTATCTCTTACCAAATATGATTACTTTTTGTCCACATTTTAATTTAGTCTACGTAGTTGGGAACATTGTTGGATGAAAATAAAATTGTAATGTTGGATGAAATTTAAAACATTGTTGAATATATGTTGTGTTTTAACTTTTTAATTTAATTTTAACGTTGAAAAAAAAATGTCTAAAAAAACCGCACCAACCGATCTAATTCCAACTATTTTACTTTTATCTTAAATAGGTCGAACTAACCCTAAACAATGAATATGAATTTAATTACTATATAGATACGATTTAAAAATAATGCATTGTCTTTTTTTTTTTCGACAGAATGATAGTAACATTTCTATTAAGGAAGAATAATAGTCAGGGCCGGCCCTAGGATAGGCCCGGGATGCGACTATCCTAGGACCCATGGCGTTAGGGGGCTCCAAAGAAAAAATTACGGAGGAGGGTGTATATAAAAATATTTGGTTTTTGAGGGGTTTATATAGTAATGTTCACTAAAAGGTCCGAAATATTGACATGATAAAGGGATGGACTCAAGTTTGTTAATGTTTTAGGCCCTTTTGGCAAGATTTGTTATATATACCCTCGTAAAACACAAAAATTTCTATAAACACCCTCCCTATAAAAAATTGATTTTTCTTAATAATGTGCCAAAAAAATTATTGTCGAAGAATTTAGTGATATTTTTTGGGCCCTTTGTTTCTAATAATGTGCCTCACTAATATTAAAAATCTTGGTGATATTTATTATCCAAGAAATTAGGATAATTTTCATAACAAAACAAATTATATTTTAGTTGAAAATGAGCCTACAAAATTAATTTTTCTAAGGTTAAAAAAAATAAAATTATATCAATATTGTAAGGTCAAATTTCTTGAATTGATTGAAAAGATTGCAAAATTGAATTTGATATTGCAAGATCGTGCGAGATGCATTTATGAACATGAATTCGATGTGAGACGCATTCATGATCATTTCGTAGGTGCTATTGTTCTCTTCTACGGTATTTTATTTAGTTTTGGTGTCTATAAAGTATTTGATTTATTTCAAGATGTTTCCTAAAAAAAAATTATTTGGTAGTGAAAAAGCAGGATAAAAAACAAAATGAAGAGCTAATAAAATCACAACAATGAGCTAAAAAAATTTATGACGTATTATATAAGGGGCCCTTTTCTCAAATTACGCCTAAGGCCCGTAAAACTCTAGGAACGTCCCTGATAATAGTAACATGATTTTCTATATTTTTCTTTAAAAAAAATGCTTACTTATATTTTAAACATTCAATTAAACACAAAACAAAACGATGCGAAATAGTATTTTTAATGGCCATGAATTTTATAGATTTCCATTTCCTTCAAAGAGAAGGAATTTTAATATGATTAATATGGTGATTTTTAACGAGAATTTTTAATTCTATCAGAAAGAGATAATTTCTAATGTAATAGTTGACCTGGTTAAATTTCTGTTATTGACGCAACTTATTTTGACCGGAAAAACTGTATAGAAAGTACAATTTACTCGGCAAGTTTTATGAGTAGATAAAAAATAAATAGGATAGGGCCAACCAAGAAAGTACATGTACATTTTTTGATATGATCGAATCTGGAATCAAATCCCACACGTTTATTTTCAACACAAAATAAATCCTTGACACGCTAAATTTATTTTCCCCTATTTTTCCTATAAATAGAGAAGCCAAAAGCATTGTATAATTCATATTCTTATTCTTATCCAACACAAGCACACACACATATACATGTTAATGTTATCCCTAATTTTCATGCAATAATCTCTCCCTTACTTCACTTACTCACCTTTTTTCAATCCTAAACCACCATTCTTTTTTCTATTCCTCTCTTTCTTGTTACCAGATATCTAAATCTCTCCTATTTCTCAATTCAAAAACTATATATAAATAAATAAGAAAAAGCTTCGTACCTCAACATCAATATGCAGGCGAGTGGAACTGACATCAAATACGAAGAGGTATGATTAAAACTTACACCAACATCTTTTGTAGAAAAAAAAAAGAATCATCGTAACATGTTACATGTTTATTATAGGACTTTTCCTTAATCAAAAGAAACACAATTATCGTGACATGATGATTATTAATTTAATTAATTAGATATGGTTCTGTTTTTTATTTTATTCAGGATTTCATATTGAATTCACGAGGAATGAAACTATTGGCAACCAGTTGGATTCCTGCAAACGAAAATCCAAAAGCATTAATCTTCATGTGTCATGGATATGCCATGGAATGCAGCATCACCATGGACAGTAAGTAATTTATTTTTTCCTTTTTTCTTTCATTATATTATATGTGAATATATAAATTGAATTGAATGAATGAATTTATATAGGTACGGCAAGAAGACTTGCAAATGGTGGATATGCAGTATATGGTATAGATTATGAAGGACATGGAAAATCATATGGGTTACCTGGTCTTGTTAAGAATTTTGATACAATCATTGATGATTGTTTCCACCATTTTAGCAGCATATGTGGTCAGCATCTTCTCTTTCTATTCAATGTCTGCCATTAAATTCAACTTTTTATGCTTTTTTTCTATCTATGTATTATTATTCAAACCCTATGACATAGCTTATTTGTCCTTTGCTAAATAAAATATTAATGGTGACTCATAATTAACAATGATATAATTTAACGAATCTTAATTTTTTTTATGCAATAAAAAAAAAACAGAAAAGCCAGAGAATAAGAAGAAGATGAGGTATTTGTTAGGAGAATCAATGGGAGGAGCTGTGGCTCTGCTTTTGCACCGGAAAAAGCCAGATTATTGGGATGGTGCTATTTTGGCTGCACCAATGTGCAAGGTTAGCTTACTTTTATCTTTTTTGTTCTTATTCTATGCAAAATTAAGTTTATCATTTTGCCACATCATACTATAATATGCACCATACATACTTTGTTCTTCCATTATTAGAAAAAACAGAATTTTGAAAACGTGTTTGCACGTTTCTTTCTTTTGTTTATTTGTCCACACATGTTTGTTGTTCCATCACATATACAGTAGTACAGCGCACATGAATTATGGACCCAAACATAATTATCTAACAATCTCTCTAGAGCATGAGTTCAACTCCCAGAGACATAAATTAAAATCTCATTGAGAATTAGAACCCGTTTGGATTAGCCTTATTTTGAGTTTATGCAAAACAAATTATGCAAATATATTTTTTTTTTTAAGTATTATTCAAAGTTTGTCAATGTAGTCTATGAATATACAATTTTTATTATTTAAAACTTATAAATTAACATAAAAATTTATTTATTTGCATAAACTATTTTTGATAAGTTAAAAGATAAACCAATTCAAATGGGCCCTTACTTATGGGTGTTTTATGTGGTGACTCAATGTGAAACTTTTTGTAATGTCAATTAATCACAAACCCTCATTTATATAACTTAAAAATAAACAAATATAGTTAAAATCAAATATTTTGATTAAGACATATAAATTAATTTCATTCAACATTATCCATAAAAATGTCCATCAAAATTAAAACATAAAGCTATAGTATTTTCTACGTGGCTATTTGTTTTCACCTTGAAATCAAGGTAAACTCACATTTACTTCACCGTTACATTTTGTAACTTCTCGAATTTCACGTTACACATGCTTTGAGACGCGAGAATTTGGACGCAGAAGTTATTCCAAACATGCTATACACATTTCATCATTTACATGATCTTGTCATGGTTGAGATTAATATATTCTTGCTTCTTAGTCTAATGACCACTATAAAAAACAATTTATGAGAAAGATTCTTTCATATCACATGAGACTCCAAATCTCAGCCCTTGATTTAATAGGTGAAAGGGAGACTTTGAGCTAAAAAAAGAGACGTGGGTTTAAGGGTTTAGATTTTTCATCCTGAGAAGTAAATGTGAGGATATGATAATGCACTCCACTAAGGTGTGAGAGATATACATTACGAAGTAAGTGATAATTATTTTTAAATACAAGAGACAAAACCAATCAATGTAAAAAGAACATCTAAAGAAACAATAGGGGGAGAAATCAAAATTGTTTGGTTATTAAAAGAAATAGTGTTCCCATATTTCACATGTGTGTGAGAATTGAGAAGGGAGGCGCATAAACTAAAAATATATAAAAATTAGTATCTCAGGATTTTATCTTAAATGCCCATTTATATATAAACTTTTAGGAACTAACCTATAAAAACTAGTCTAATTGATTTCCAATTTAATGAAAAAGTTTTTTTTTTCTTCATATACATTCAATCAAATCTCACCATATAAAATGCATAGAATTTAATCTCTAATTTTAAACTAACAACTAGTTAATAAGCTTATGTAAATAAAATAAAAAATATTAGAAATTGTTTTTTCTTTATAAACAACCTTACCTCAAAATTTAAATATGAATGTTAAGAATATTTAATATTAATTTTAGTTGATTCGTTAAAGCAATATAATTTAATTCAATGGTGACCTGTTCGAATATAATCATACAATGGACCCATAAAATACTAATCTTCTTCTATGATAATGAGAAGGCCTCTGACTTTTGGGCATAGAGTGCTCCTTCGTTTAGCTAGCTAATCAATAACAATTTTATTATAAGCTATAGTTATCTCAATATCACGTCACATCTAGAAGACTTTGCCTTCAGAAAGTGACTTATCAATTTTAGTAAAAGTCATATCCTTCAAAAAAAAAAAAAGTAAAAGTCACGCAATTTGAATAAAGTCACACGGTTGATAATCAATTGATTCAAACAATAATCATAATAAAAAATAATTAATTCTGATTTTATTTCATATATAAATAACAATTAGATCTATGAAAGTCTATTTTTACAAGTGATTATTATTATAAGCACTAAACTCATTATTACTCTCAAAATACAACAGCTGTTTGGTTCAGTGTATGGCTTCTTTTTACGACTGAGTTTGACGAATAATTTATGCATGGTTGCTTACTATATAATTTTTATATTATAAAGTCTTGTTAGTATTAACATGTCACGTGAAATAGAGGAAATCATGATTAAGCATATTTTTGCATTCACATGTCACGTGAAAGCGATTAGAAGTAGTTGTATTAACATTAATGAAATAAAATGTGCAGATTGCAGAAGACATAAAACCAAACGCATTTGTGATGCGTATATTGAGTGCACTAAGCAAAGTTGCTCCCACATGGCAAATAGTTCCAACCCAAGATATCATTGACGTTGCATTCAAAGTGCCCGAAGTCAGACAACAGGTATATATACATGTACATCTTAACAAATTAATCATATAGTATTTGCTAATTTAAAGTTAAGTTGTTAACAACTTATTTTCATACCGAAGACATGTTTGAATTTACTTATTTGAGTTTAACGACTAGTATAAACGTCTACGAACTTATGACATGTCGATAACTAAGCAACAGTTTATCAACTACAAAGTCAATGAACATAAATAGGAAAAGCTGGTCACAATATAATCTTGATAACCCTTACTTTACGATCAATTTTGTGAATTTAATGCACCCAAGACTTCAGATAATGTCACTGTCCACATTGTCTACACTAAATTTGTTTAATGGACCACTTGGTGTCGAATTATCTCACCCACCAAACCCAATAGTTCTGCGTGTAGGTGTAGGTGTATTGGAAAAATATTGGTCTCACATTTGTTAGAATATGTTCATAAATCATAATAGAGCTTATTGTATTAGTAGTTTTATCAATATATTCACACATGTTATAGATTTATATATTGAAGGATTTTATTTATGAATTGCAGGTTAGGGCTAATCAGTACTGCTTCAAAGGTAAACCTCGTTTGAGAACAGGTTATGAACTTAGCAGGGTTGCTACAAAAATTGAGGAAACACTAGATGAAGTTTCACTTCCTTTTTTGATTTTACATGGTGAGGAAGATAGAGTGACTGATCCATCAGTGAGCAAACAACTACATGAAGTGGCTTCAAGCAAAGATAAGACACTGAAATTGTACCCTGGAATGTGGCACGGTTTATTGTATGGTGAGCCACCAGAAAATTTGGAGATTGTATTCAAAGACATTTTTGATTGGATAGAGGAAAGATGTCAATATGGTAATTCAAGATTAGAGAGAGAACAGAAACAACAAAATGAAGAGTCTCCAAAAGCCTCTAAGTAATCAGAATCAGAGACATCTCTTGCATCTTTGTAATTTTGAATATTATTCTCTTGTGTATTGTTTATCGAAAGCCCGTGTAAATTTTACATTAATTTTATTTTATAATTTTTTTTACAATATTAATTTTATAAAGGAGCTATTTTCTCTGGTTTTATTTTAGCCCAGTCTCTGATTTTATCCTATCTTTATATTTTAACATTGTATAAGCTATGATATGTATTCATAAGCACACAATTATTGGTAGTTGTAAGAAATTTGTCTGTATTTTCACCTTATATTTTTTACACTAATTGGAGCCTCTTCATTTTTTTTAAGACTTGGAGCCTCTTCATAAACATATTTGAATGATCTAATATATACGACCTTAAACTCCTCTTTTTTCTAGAGCCTTAGTCTGTTTTTTTTTTATTTTTTATAGATTATAGTGTACTCCCTCCATCCCAAATTATAAGAAGAAAAAAAATCACATTTATTAAGAAAACTAAAACATAAGAATTTGGAGTATAATTTTGTGTTTTCTTTGAAAAAAGTTTTATAGGAAGATGTAAAAACAATTTTCATTGGTTATGAAAAAAATGAAAGAAAGAGAAAATTGAATGTAATTTGCATTTAATTTTATGAGAATAAACAAAAAATTTCCTTGGAAAAGAGATTTTTCAAAAAAAACAAGATTAAATAGGATAAAAGTTTATCTTTTTTGTTTATATTTTGGGACAAAGAAAATGAGTTTTTTTTGCTTATATTATGGGACGGAGGGAGTATGAACTTATAACTTATAACCCATAGTTTATAAGTTGGTTTATAACAGATAAAGTTATCAATATGAATTTGTAGTATTCAATAAAAATTAACGGTTAAACTAACTTATAAATATGATGAAATGGAACAAAAATTAATTAATATTATTTAAAAAAATTCAAAAAATGTAGTTTTTTTTCTAGCTTATAAATGTGAAATAGAAGAAAAATCAATTAATAACATTTAATTTAAGTAAGATAATAGGGATAAAATTAAGAGAAAAATGATAAACTATTAGCTAATTAAATTGAAATATCAAAATAAACTTTAAGCTAGTAAAAACAAACTATAAGCTCGAGAATTATCATATCAAAATAAATTATAAGCTACTAAAAACATACTATAAGCTCGAGAAAAAAAAAATGTTATCTAACAAATCTATTTTTTTGTCATATGAATTTATAATCTATAATGTATAAACTATAAGTTGATTTTGACAGACAGAGCCATATATGACATTCATTGTTAATTTCACCTCTGTGGATCAACGGAAAAATGAATGAGAAAGAAACACATGCTTTCTTTCACTTTATTAGTGACTAAAACGAATAAATGTTCCATATACAATGCACTCTCCAGTTCCACCACCAGGTATAAGAGAGGGATTTTGCTGGCACGAGATCACATCGCCAACATCAAATTGTACAATTTCTTCCACCTTATTGGGAACTCTATTCAGCTTCCCCTACTCCCACGAGTACTCATAAAAATAAGTGAAAGACAGCCCCTGACCTAGCCAGTAATGAATGTCGATATTTAAATGTCTTCGGCGAGCTACATGGTGATGTTACAACCCATCTCTGATTGAGATTTGGCAAAAAAAGAGTGTAAGATGAAATAGAGGTATTTGATTTTACAACTAAAAATATAAGGGATAAAATATAATAGGCTTTATTTCACTTTTTAACCCCTAGTTTCTCAATTATCCGAATTTGGACCTCTAATTTGAATTGAGCAATACTGGACCCCTTCTAAATATTTTCCGCTCCCACTCAATTTTTGTCTTGATGTGCCATTTTAATGCAACATGTTTTACTCCTATTGGCAAGAGTGGATATTTTAAAAAAAAGTATTATAATTAAATACCCTCATGTTACAGAACAACAAAAAACGTTCTTTTGATAACCAGTTCAAGATTCAGAAGTTGAAGGATATGACGTGAATGAACCGTAAACGAAAGTAAAAAAGCAGGGTCTCGAGTTTAATCGCGCGCCAAGTTCATTCCAAAGAGTTTGCATTGTCTATTAATGAGGCTGGTGGAAGAGCATAATGCTCATCTAGAGAAATATATAGATGAGGGAAAGCCTACTACTCCTCAAGAAAATATTTACCTCAATGCATTGTTCACATACAATGTTGTAGCTAACTCGGCAACAAAGCGTGACAAGATGGATCTTGGAGCAATGTAAGGGATGTTCAAGTTGAAGGATTTTAATGGCGCACAATGTGCGGGCCATTAACCTCAATTGTATGGAGCACACATTATACTGCATTATAATCCTTCAACTTAAACATCACTTGCTTTGCTTCAAGATTCATCTTGTCGGTCACAACATGAAACACATATGTGCTTCCACAGTTCCTTTGCATTCTTTGTTGCCCAGTTAACCACAACAGGTGCAGCCACAACATTATTTGAGAACAACACCGAGTGATGAATATTAACTTCAGAAGGAGTTGGTTTTCCCCTTAGGCGACCTGCAAATCCACTCTCTGCAACTTTTGAGTCAAGTAATTTGAGTTGTCTTGTAAACCATGGTGGGTTATATTTACTCAGCCAGAGAGCTTCCCCTGTAACCTTGTGCCTAAAATCAAGCTGCTCTGGATTTAACTTGCTCTTTCTTTGATCCCTCCATTCATTTCGATTGGCAAAAAATACTTGCCAAAGATGAAGCCGATTCCCAACATATTGGCTACTAGCATTAGCAAGTGAATTAGGATGAGAGAGCAATAAGAACACACACACACGCACGGAAAGAAAGAACGAAATAATTGAATATATGTTTTTAAGATCAACAAAGTAACCATAAAAATTATAGAGCCGACTTAGTCAAGAATGGCACACACGCTTGTTCCTTGGTGTAAGCAAAGCACTACAAAGGAATCTGAACGTGAGATCATAGCAATTTATCCCTAATTGGCATAAAATTTATAACAACGGATCAAATGAATTATTTCTGAGATTTTTTTTCCGCCATAATTGAGATAATGGCACATTTGCATAAGTAACTTATTCAAGAAATTATTAAATAACCTTTTATGGAGTTAAATTGAGTGTTTATTTTAATTTTCTTAAATGACAATTTTAGTTTTTATGGGAAAGTTGAACTCATGTCGTCCTTGTTTTCTTTCTCCATCTTGTCAATTTGGATCCTTTCTTTTATGTTACACAAGTTGACATAACATCTCCAAGTGAAATTGAATAAGATTTCAACAATTAGGGGTAAATCTTATGCATTCCTCAAAGGGTCTACAAACATACATATCTTTTCTTATAATTTAAGAATCACTTCAAAAGTATCATAAGTCAATTCAATTAGTGCATCAGTTGTCATAAATTGATCTGGTATGCCATTTGGATTTTTAATACATCTAGGACCTTCATATTGAAAATATTTCAGCAACAACATATTCATCAAAGAAACACAGGGAAGAAATCCGCCATGCATAATATTGTCATCATATTTCTAAATTGAGGAATGCTAGCAACACTCTCTTTTGAATACTCTCTCTAACACTCACTCTTTTATTGGATGAAATTCATGCATGTCCCACCACTTTGTGTGGGTTCTATTTCCAAAGTGTACACTCACAATGATTTAAACCAATAAAAGAGTGAGTGTTAGAGAGAGTGTTCAAAAGTGAGTGTTGTTAGCATTCCTCTTCTAAATTTGACCAACCAAACTAGAATCGGATTTCCATGTAGAATATTAACATTGTTAATGTTTTGATACTTGAAGACTATTTATCCCAACTTGGTTTACAACATCGTCTTCACACTTTGCAGTTCCACAAACATCTTCAAAGAAATCAATTTTGTCATCCATGTCCCAACTTCTCCCTTCATCAAATCATTACCAAGTTTTTCGAAAACAAACTATTTACGTTCATTTATGACCACCGCATATGTTCTGCATAGAAATCTTCTTCACAAGGATTAGTTTGCTCCTCTTTGGCACCAAACATACTTCATAAAATTTAATTGTGACGTAAATTGATCGTTGTGAAGAAATTTTCCATCAAGAACTTAATGTGGTGGTCACAAACGTGTACGAGGATCTTATCCAGGTTGTTTCAGAAGAACTTACTTATGATTTGATGGGGGGATAAGTAGTGGACATGGATATCAAAATTGATCTTCTTGAGGATGATTGCAAAGCTGCAAAGGGTGGAGATGAAGTTATATACCGAGGTCATATAAATAGCCTTGAAGGATCAAACGTAAACAATTTAATTTTCTACATGTTTCTCGAGGGGAATCCAAATGACCAATTCACATTTGGTTGGAGAAGTTCAAAAATCCGATGACAATATAATATATGGTGGACAAATTTGATGTTGGAAACATTTTCTAAAGTGGCTATGTAACATTTTCCATATTAGGGTTATTCATATGTTTTTTTAAGGTCATTCATCAAGTATTAATTATTTAGATGGCACGCCACATCAATTTATGGAACACCATATTTTTTTTTCATCTTTGTGTCATTTGAACTTTTTTGAATTTCCTCATGTGGCTCTTGCATTGTTTAGGCTTCACCACAATGTTATATAGCTTTGATTTTATTACTTCTCCATTCACAACGGGGTTTCACCCAAATGTTTTTCACTTGTGAATTGTGTTACACTAATGCTAGCGATTCTCTGAGTATTTCTCATTTGAATGCAAAATGACTTCACAAATTCCGTTTTTTTTTCTTGTATTTTTCACAAGAATGTACGAATCTCGGTGAACATCTCAAGTGACTGGAATTTCACAACAGTCATGTTCATTGCCAAAAAAGAATCAAGATCATATTGGATGTCCATAGAAAATATTCGACATTTACTACAAAAAAGCATTAATATCAACACTTGTCTCCAACTCTCAATTGCATTATTGACAACCTAAATCTTGATTTTTTGAAGGAGCGACCTCCAAAGAAGAGACTCTTTCGAGAGGTCGCTGCTTCAAAAAAAAAATCAAGATTTAGGTTGTTAATAATATGAACTTCATCGACCTTGTTATGTAAGGCATCACAAACACGATGCAATCGTAGAGTTGGGGACAAGTGTTGATACAATGTTTTTTTTTGGTAGTAAATGCTGAATATTTTCTATAGACATCCAATATGATCTTGTTTTGGCAATGAACAAAACTGTTGGGAAATTCCAATCACGCATTTTGAAAGTTGGAAATTATAGTCATATCCAAGAGATGTTCATCGAGATTCGTACATACATCAAAGGATCCAAACTTCAAATTTATTTTCTTCCTCTTGTTCTTCAAGACCCAGACTTTGAACAACAATATCTAACTCCTTCACACTAAACAAATTAAACGTCCAAATTATACACACATAAACAGAAAGTAGAAAAGACAAAGGAAAGATCAATGCCAAAGCTTTATGCGCACATGATGTACTGAATACCAAAATAACTAAACATGGAATTGGTGCAAATACGATCAGTTTCAAAAGGAGCGAATAATTTTTTTGGTCATGGAGATACTGTAGACATGAAAAAACTTGGTTCACTTAATTTACGACATGACATAGTAATCCTCAAATTGAAGAATAGTCCCGCAATCAATCAAATCTATGAATATAGACCACAAAATAGAGATCAACGAAAACCCTAAACAAAACTTTTTAAACATGCTTCAAAGCCTTCAACTGATTACACATTGAACAGTATAGTTTTAGTAATTCCACATAGAGAGACTGAATTGATAAAGACCTTATATAGTTATATTTTAACAATTAATCTGTTTCTTCGTAAAATCGTCCTCCCTCTACAATTTTTAAAATCAAATAATACTATTTCAAAAAAAAAAAATTCACAAAGATAACAAGAAAAAAAAATATTCACAAAGTTAACGAGAGTTGAGAAAATAAACACCATAATCACCTGTTTTGGAGATAACACACTTAACATCACGCACCACTGAACTGATTAAAGTAGTGGTGCTTTCTAGGTGTGGTTTCCATTGCATAGTTGCTGGACGCTTTGAGGGCGTGATTGTAAACGGCGCTGGTTCCACGTACGACGTCGCCGAAGAAATGCGATGATGATATTCTTCGGTGATCGGTAGTGAAACATTTGTGTGATGATGATCATCGCTGGTGATGAATTTCGCGGCAAGTTTTAAGGGCTTCGTGGTCTAAGAAATTCTTAGGGTTTTTGTGCTTAAATATACTATTACAACCCCTGATCAAAGAAATATTATTACCACCCTTTGACTAAAAGGATCAAAGCCTAAAATTTTAGGTTGTATCATATGGTTTGATGATAGTTATCAAAATCATTATCAAATCTCTTAATTGTTGGATTAAATAGCTCTATATGATACGAAGACCACTCGAAACCGAAGGGAAGAAAAGAAGGACTCGTTAACATAAGTCGAAGGATGAAGAAGAGAGAAAAAACCTAGGAATCAACTGTGATTTTCGGTGTGTAAAAGCATTGTATGAGCTCTCTATTTATAGAGAGAATTCACAACTAATAAGTGAGAAGCTTTGGGAACAAGTAGTTCACATATACCTAGTACAAAAATATCTCAATTGAGTACCAAAATATATTATATTATGTACCAAAATATATTTCAGATCAAACACTAAACCAAAATATTTCAGATTGTGTTCCAAAATATTTTAGATTACGTTCCAAAATATTTTACCAAAACTTGGGAACAAAGAAATCACTTTCAAATAATGATTAAATTAATTTTCTAATAAAATATATATCAATATATATTTTCGTTCACATGATTATGTACCCCATTAATTAGAGGTACGCCCCCACTATATAAACAGTATTAATGTGTGCGATCCATCCGATGTGGGACTTCCATTTTTTTCAATTCACACTACACTATTTCTACCCATTATAGAAATTTGTGTTTAGTCAATTACTCAATTTCCACACATGTTCCAACATTTTCTGAATCAATAAGCTACCCCTCCATTTCTAATTATAAGCAAATTTTACTTATTAGGTTCATTCAATTGATGATGTATGTGATTCATAATATAGACCACATTCATCATTAATTGAATGAACCTAAAAAAAAATCAATTTTGCTTATAATTAGTAACGAATGGAGTATTAGTGTATATTATTCTTTTGTTTTACCCATTGAAGCTCGTGTAAATTTTAAATTGATTATTCTGATTTTATCTCCAATTTTATATTTCTCGTTCATAAGCTATGATCTGTACACAACTATTGCTGAAATTGCAATTTTTATATATTGTTCTATTTTATTTTATTATTACTCTTAGTTGAAAGTTGTTTAGTTCTAAGACTTTCATTTTTAAAAGATGGCAATTGAAACTTTTTATTAACTTTCTACCTTGAAGTTAAAAACTTAAGTTCTTATTGCTGAGCTAACACTCTCAACTGTATGAGGTTCTAAGACTTGCCTCTATATCACAATTATTATTCTAGTTGTAGGAAATGTATTTGTACTTTTGGTGGTTATCTTTTCATAGACATGTTTGATGGATATCACTTGGGTGACATTGAGTTTTCAATGTTACATGACATTGACCAATTATAATGTGTCAACTCTCACGTGTCATCGTTTATGTTAAAATATAATAAAAAAGTAAGTCCTTGTGAAAGAGAGAGAAGAAAGTCACATGTCACATTGTGGTTAGTCAATATCACATGACATTAGCACCACAATGTCACTCAAGTGTTAACCCATGTTTGATACACATATTCGGTCTAATATAGACGACCCAAACCACATTCTTTTCTAGAGTCTCGCATAGGCGCATAGCACATGTCTTTGTGCTTGATTAAAAGTTTTTACAAATTAATCAAAAAAAAATGAGGAATGCTTGGGTCACATCCTCTAACACACACTTTTTGACACACTCCAATAATCATTTGACACATCAACTACTCATTTTATTTCTTTTACCAGGAACCGGTTCTACAAGTTGCTAAAGTTAAAATTGCAAATTTTTAGCAACCTGAGAAGCCTGTTAACAGGTTAATCAAATAAGAAAAGTGGGTGATTTTGGCAAGTTATTATTGGAGTGTGTAAAAGAGTGTGTTAGAAGTTGTGATTCTAGCATTTCTAAAAAAAAATTGTGTTTTTAAATTACATCATATCTCTTCATCACTCTTAGCAAATATACGACTTTCTTCTACCAAAAATAAAAATAAATAAATATATGACTTTCATTGTTACTTTACTGTACATAAACATTTGAAAACCCAATCTTTCATTATCACGTTGACTTCAAACAACTTGTTCCCAGTCGAGTAGAAGCATGCAAGAGAACCTAACTATGATATAATAAACTGCATCACTGTTTAGTGTTCCTTTTCAAGCGTATCTTCATTTTAGTTGTTGTTATACTGTCAAGGAGCATGGTTTCCAAATATTGCATTGGTCCTATTGTGGTAATTTTGGTTGACATTATATCTTAATCAACTATTAACTTTTAAGTGTTTGTAAGAGATCCTATTGAAGGATGGTGAACTTTTTTTTTTGAGAGAAGAAGGACGGTGAACTATAAGTTGTTGATTTGGCTTTGAAGATTAATTTCTTTATCTTTTGTAATAGGCCGTTTATAATAGGCCACATCCTGTGTGTAAGTAGTATTAGGCACTAAGAGTTTTGCTTCCTGTGTAATAGATCAGAACAAGTTATCATGGTGTCTTTATGTGGCTTTGGTTTATTTGTTGTTTGCCTTGTTGGCTAAGTGGAGCCATTAGTCTACGGACACTTTTGGTGTATTAAAACTTGAATTCTGCTCTTTACCCAAACAGTTTTTCTCATTCTCAAAATAAATGACCAAAATGCTCCCACATGACTTAACTCACGCATCGTGAGTTAACTCACGCACCCTATGTATGCAACGTGAATGTATGGGAAAAAGAAAAAATCTCACGGGAGTTAAGTCCCATAGGCTCTAAGAACAAAAAGAAACCAACGCCTTTACCAAATTTCATAAACCTGCAACTATTATATAATTGATACCATGTTATGGACCCATCATTTTTCCTTTCTCTAGGATTGGCTTTTCTAACCTTTCACCAAAATCGAGAAAACATGGGTGGGACTTGGACCCACAAATTAGTTTGATTTTTATATACCTTCTTCCCTCTAACAAACACAGGAACATCCACAATAGATCCAGTACGTTTGACAAGATCTCCTTCTTTGATAGAGGTATCACTACCAAAGACAACAATTCCGACATTCTCATTCTCAAGATTCAACGCTATTCCTTTCACACCGCTGGCAAATTCAACCAATTCCCCAACTTGAATCTCGTTCAATCCATAAACACGTGCAATCCCATCTCCAACTGAGACCACTCGACCGATCTCATCCACTTGAAAATTAGTGTAAAAGTTGGTAATTCGACTTTCTAATAGAGTTGTTAGTTTGGTGTTGAAAAAAATAATTCATTTAAGATCAAAGAAAAATTGGTGTCTGACAAAATGCATCACCTGTCCCACATGGATAACTACAGTTTTATGCACATCTTGATTTAACAAGATTTATTGTAGCAGGCTTATGAAAATTGGTGTAGGCTTCTGTCAGCGGGACTTAACTCCTGTGGGAAATTGTTTTTTTTCCTCACACGTGACTTAAGTCACGTAGCGTGAGTTAACTCACGTTGTGATTTACACTGGCGTGAGTTAACATGTGTGGGGGTAATTTCGTCATTTCACTTGGGAATGAGCGAAAACATCTGGGTAAAGAGCCGAATTCTTAAAACTTTTGTATGGTGTTTTGTCCAAATTGTCAGCTAATGATTTTGTAGGCTCTCTTTTGTACGGTGTTTTGTCCAACTTTTGGTGTATTAAAACTTTCATAAAAGGTGGATAAAGTTCACTCAATTCGATGTTGAGCTCAGACCGTTATCAATAAAAAGTTAATTATAAAAAAATATTGCTCAACATCACAGTCAATTAATACAGATAAAAATTTAACAGTATGAACTAGTTAATCCTATGAGCAAGGTATAAAATTCTACTTCGCAGTCAATTCAAAAACCATCCAAATCAAATCAATAACAAAAGACAAATTCACAATCGATTTCAAAACCATCCACAAACATTAATTTCATTGATGACTTAATTAGTTAATTAATTAGTTAAGCTTTCATCTTATTTCGAGTAAATATTGCGTGCAAGTATGAAATACTGCTGTATTATAACCAGTAGTATTAAAAGAATCGACTGTTGTTTGCTACACAATTGAAAAGGACTAACGATGGGGCGTTATCACATCCACAAAGCATTTAAATGCCGTCTCAAGTTAAAACTTCTTATAGGGATTAGATTGAGAGAGATGGGTTCTGTTATGACATCCACAAAGCATGAAACTAACAGTTAATTATCAGTAATTACAACATAAAATTATCAGCAATTTAACTTTAACGATACACACTACAAATACAGTACAAAGTCAAAAAATAAATCCCAAATAGGCAGCCTGATTGGTGAACTGAGGGACACCAAAGAAGTACTAAGTTACTAAAGGTCTACAGTTCAATCTTAGAAAAGTAACATAAGCCAATAACATTTGTCTCTAAAAATAAAAGTCATAAATGGGACAACAAATCACAGCTTCCGCCTTCCCGTATGAATAAGAAACCCATGCGTTCTTCACTTTGTTAGGGACCAAGGGCAAATGGCTTACTCAAATAACACAATTCCTTTCGTCAACACCTGCACAAAACACAAATCACACAGTGTAAAGCATTCGTCAAATCAAAATTCTCGGTTTCTTGCTCTCTTATGAATATCAAACCATATCAACATTTGACTAGCGCAGAATTTTCCCCTTGTTCAAAAATGATCTGTTGGTCATTGTTGAAGTTCTGTAACAGATATAAAATTACATCTATAAGTATTGACTGCTTACTGACCTATCAATCATAATAGTACTATAGAGTATAGACAGTAACCCAACAGAAATAGGAGATCATACCTCTCTAATGATCATTTCTTAAATAATCTTATTTCGTACTTCCTCAAGTTTCTTCAGTATTTCTCCAGGGGTCCTGTCCAATTCATCAGCAATTTTTCTCTGCAAATCCATTGGCAATGTTGGGAATTGCTCACATAGGTCCCCATCAATAACATCCTACACAAATATATAGAACTCCGTGTGTCAAAAAATTAATACTATGGTTAAAATAACACCAAATGAACAACACGAAATGTATGGACATGTTGGTATTGACCCAACAAGGAAAATATAACAGGGAGAAAGCTTCTATCCAGTATGGATGTCAAACAGTAAACTACATAGTACAGAAAGAATCAATGGCATGGCATAATATAGATTAGGTATACCTTAACAGGAAAATAGGCGGATCTATAAGCCATATGATCTCTTCCACACAAAGGTGGATTATCCTGCCTCATATGCATCTCCAAATGAGAAAAGAAATCAACGTCATCTCGTGAAGTAAAAGCATGTAATGCTCCAATACTTCCCATAACTGTTCCATATAAAATGCACTCTCCACCACCTGGTATAAGAGAGGCCTTTTGCAGGCATGAGATCACATCACCAACATGAAATTGTACAATTTCTTCCACCTTATTGGGAGCTCCATTCAGCTTCCCTTGCTCCCACTTAATCCTCCCACCAGTAGGATCCTCTTCTATCTCATCAGATACATCCTGCGGCAACCGCACAAAATAGATATTTCCAAACTTGTCTGCACCTGCCATGGTGTCAAAATCTATGTGGTATGATGCGGTAAGCCATCTTGGGACACAATCATCAGCAAATATGTAGAGTTGGTTTTCATCCCGTCTATACTTGCAGTAATGGAAAGACTGGAGAGAATACATAAAACACAATCAGATGAATCTTATCAGTTAAACAGAAATCAGAGAGCAGCATTACATTGAATATGTGAATAAGCATGCTGTCCAAAATTAAGAAAGTTTTATTTCAGAGCCTTAGTCAAGTTTCAAAAATATAAAACAATCCCTTCTGGAGCTCTAATAAAAACCAGTTTAGTAAAATTCAAATATTAACACTCTGGTCAAAGACAGGTTATAATGTCAGAAGGTAATGCAATATCAGATGCGAACAGAAAATACAATAAATCACAATGGAAAGTCACAGTTAGAATGCCTAACTCAAATATTAAAAAAACAGACAAACAATGAATAGAAACATACCTCTTGAATGTCACCAACATAAATTCGATCACGGTAGGTTTGAATAGAGACAATTGTGTTGGGGAATAGTTTATTCTCACACTTCCTTAATAACCGTCTTTTTCCCAAATCATATAGCCTGAGAACAGGTCCTATTCCTGCAAGTAATCTTCCCTGAAACTGACTAAGAGCAAGAGGAACACCTTCAACCTGAGTTTTGTGAAGTAGTTCAAGAGATCTTCCATCCTCTAGAAACCTATATATATGAATAAATCCAGCAGTTAAACTCCTTTTGGGTGTAAATTGCAGTCCCTTTGCTGTGCCAACGGCTAAAAGAGTTCCGTATTCTTTATCATGAAAATTTACTGTGCATACGCTGAATGCAGCCTCATTGTCCTGAAGCTCCAAAAGACAGGTTGTATTTCCTGTTTTTGGATCGAGAATTCTGATGCAGGATGCCCACTTATCTGATTCAGCTTTTGGATAACCATAATGCTCATCAGAGAGGGGGTCATCTTTATCCTCATCCTCCCCACCATTCTCTATTTGGTCTGCACTTTCTGTCCCATTTTCCCCAGCTTGAGCAGCCTCAAAACACTCTTTCCTTGCAGCTTCGCGCTCTTCTGCAGTAAATGCTCCTTGATCACTCTCAATCACCACCAAAAGTTTCCGTTTGGGTTGCAGCACAAATTTCCTAGGCGTGTATCTAAGTGGAATAACTGTCTCGTTAAATGTTTCTCCTAATCTTTCAATGGTAAAAATTCTCAAGGCCTCACCAGCAACAGCAACTACACCTTCCACACATTGGTCAGATGAAAATGAGGCAGCAAATTCAAGGGTTTCGTATGAAAGGGGTGTTAAGAGGAAGTGTCCTTGGTGAATGTAACCAAGCCAAGGGCGACTTGACAGGCAGAGCATAGCACGCTTTCCTCTTACAACAATGGGAAACAGCTTTGGAGGTCTCAATCCTAAGAATCGGGATCGAGTATCAGAAAGCAGACCTGTGACCATATCCACCACAGTTCTAGACAGGACACCATTCTGCAAACCAGCGTTCAGGAAAAGGCTAGCAGGGTGATCTGCCCCATCCTCACCACCAACAGATGCTTGAACTTCAAGGAAAAGAAGCGATTCTGGAGCTGAAGAAAGACTCTGTATACCTAGAGTCTGCATACAATCATCGGGATCCAGTGATAAGATTCGGATTGTCTTGTCATATGATCCAACTGCAAGAAAACGGGATCTTTGTCTGCCTTCGGGCACTGGAGCAATGTCCAAACAAGCAACATCACCAGACATTTCATGCTTCTCCACCTCCATCAACTGACCAGTTACATCCACTTCAAAATATATAAGTTCCCCTCCGTTTAGAGCAATAACCACCTGAAGTCTATTCGACCCAACTTTTGCAATTGTCCTCTTTCCAGGAGTTCTCCACTCATTAATACGGCCATCCTCCCTGATATGCCTAATACCGTTTGGATGAACTTGCATGAGAGAATCATCACCTATCAAAGAAACTGAAAGGGAGGGAGTAGTGTCCAAAAACCCACTGTCACTGACTTCTTCGACTGTCTCACCAATGGAAAGCACAAGTGTGGCATTGGTGAACGACACAACGATATAAGCATCAAACTCATCAATAACATTCTTCTTCACAGTCCAAACAGCACTAGGAATACCGGGAAGCTTGGAAACTGCCATCTCACTGACAGCCAAACCTGTTCTCAAGATCCTCAAAGAAGATCGAGGTCCACGCCCACAAAGAGTAAAAATTTGAGGAGTCTCCTCTTCAAACAGATTGCTGACCTTCATATCTGTAATTGGCATCAAACTCTCAACCTGGTCAATCCTAACAAGGTTTTTCAGTTTCCTAGGCTGGAAAAAGACAGGCTGAAAACCCTCTTCAGTTTCCATCAGGCTCGCAGACGAAGCCTCAACATCATCATCGTCCCCTATTCCCTTAAACTGATACAGACCATGGTTTCCAAACTCAGACGCCGCAAACAAGAACCCTGACTTGAGCACACACATTGAAGAAGTAACAGGAATGGTATCAAAATACTTAATCTTCAATTCAGAAATCCGATCACCCTCATGTTCCAACGTAGCCTTAAAGATATCACCGTACTCTGTCTGCAGAAGAAAAAAGAATCCGCCCTTCAGTTTATGCATAGCAGCAGAAACAATAAGAACACCACGCTCAGCAGGCAAATCAGCACGTCTAGGAATCACAGCCCTAACATCAGGATGCCCCTGATTCTTATAAATCACGAAATTTTCAGCACAAACAAGAACTCCACTTGGTCCATCAGCACCACCAGGAACAGTAACAAGCAAATTTGCCCCATTATCAACCTGGTCAGACCACTTTCTCGAAACATGGTTAAGACCCAAATCAAGTTCATAGAATGTCAAATTCTTCTGAGCTTCAGCAGCAGCCATACCCGTCGAATCCTGATCAGCCTCAGAGTAATCCAACTCAATAGCAGCAAAAATAGGATTCTCAAAACCACAATCAACACCACAAATTGAAAACACAAGAGTATGAGATTTATGGGCTTCTAACGGGGATGAAATAGTTAACCTAGCAGCAGTATCTCTATTCAAGACATAAACAAGCTTCTGTTTTTCACAAGCACCAATCATAACAGCTCTACCTTTGGGATCTACAGCAATATACTCACCTGGAACAATTCTCCGGCAACCAGATTTCCCAAAAGTCTCTTGATGAATTTTATCAAAAACATTTTTCTCTTTGTTGTAATCAAGAATAACAATCCTACCGGAATCGGAACCGACAACGATGAAATCCTTCTGAGCACCAGTGAGACGAAACTGAGCAAGGGATCTAATTGAGCCGAAGACTTCAACAGAGAGGATTGTTTGAATTCGACCATTGTCGTCGGGGCGGAGGAGATCTAGGGTTTTACCTCTGGCGACGACGATTTCTTGACCCTTGCCGCCGGAGAAGTTGCCGTTGATGGCGCAGATGATTCCGGTGGGTCGTTGAAGAGTGAGATTGTAGAGATACATGATTAGGTGAAGGAAAAGGAGAAATTGGGATTTAGGGTTTTAGATTCAATTTAACATTCTTTGTTCTTTACTGTGACTGTGTGAGTGGAGCGGGAACACTCGGGAGTATATAAACCCTATTTTACTTTGCTTGCGTATTACCATCACAAGATATTCTTTTTCTTTTTCTGCTTGTTAAAAAATCTGATTTCTTCTTTGTTTATTACTCCATTTTTAATTGGGATTTCAAACAATTTTAAAAACAATAAATGACAAAAAATCATTTGTGTTGTTCAATTAATTTATTTTATAAAAAGATACATAATTTTGGTGTGGTTTTTGTTCTTCTATTTTTGTACCATTCATCTCTTATCAATAAAGTTTAACATGTCTCGTTATACTTAACTTAATTTTCCCTCCATACTTTTGTATTTAATGTTTATTTAAAGTCAAATTATGTATGTTCCTAATTTTATGCTATTTTTTAGGAAAGGAAGTACCTCGTCCAATATCTCTTATTAATTAATCCTTATTTATTAATTTTGCTAGGTCTGCAACAACTTAACCTAATAATTTCCCTCTAAAATGTTGCATTAGGTTAGTAGCAATTTAACCTAACAAATTCCCTAAAAAATGCAGCAATCCCTTATATTTCTCCTCACTGATGAACTTTTCATTCCTATCATGTTGTGTCATCGTTTGTATATATCTATTTTTTATGTAGACTTTTTTTTGACAAGTTGTTGTACACTTATTTAATACTTTTTGTTTTTAGTTTTATAATATTTTCAGATTTTATACATTTTATGAAGTATTTTATTTTGTCTACTATGGATTATCACATGTTCTTTATTTCACCGTTACCAATTATATATTGCATTTTATTATTCGTATGTCAATCCCTTAACAATAAACTCGTGCGGCGTACGGGTCAACAATTGAGTAAAGTTTAATCCGTCTCGCTATACTTAACCTAATTTTTCCCTCCACACTTTTACATTTAATGTTTATCTAAAGTCAAATTATGTTCCTAATTTTATCTAAAGCCTTAAATTAGGAACATAATTTGACTCTAGATAAACATTAAATGCAAAAGTGTGGAGGGAAAATTTAGGTTAAAATTAGGTTAAGTATAGCGAGACGGGTTAAGCTTTATTAATAAGAGATCTTTGATTTTTATAAACTCTAATTGGGAATGAAGATAGTGGAGGTCAGATGTTTGAGACATGCTAACCTTTAAGGCTTAAGAGAGGTTACACGCTCATTCAAGGTTATGTTACTTAAAATAAATGGTTTCAAACATATACATTCAATCCTAGTCAAGTGTGCGTTACCATATGACCAACTAACTTACATTAAAAAAGGATAACTAATGATATATAAGTATCTTGACCATTTTCGGATTGAAATTTCATGTGGATGCATGTTAAAATCATAAAATAAGTTGAACTTTTTTAAACTTGAGTATTATTAATGTATCCAAACTGAGTTGAAGTTGTTCAAATTTGAGTATTTTTTATCCTCTAAATTTATATGTAGGTGACCTGCTTGAACTATATATTATGTGATGTCCGATAATTGTTAACTTGTAAAGAAGTAAGCTGATTTAATTATATTATTTGAGGTATGGAAACATCTTGCTCAAATTTTACACTACGTCTCAGCCTGTTTGATGTCTTATAACTTTGCTTCTGTCTTTTAAAATCATAAAATAAGTTGAACTTATTTAAATTTGAGTATTAACTATGTATCCAAATTTTGTTTACGCTGTGTCAGCGCATAATTTTTTTTATGTCTTTTATATTTGCTTCTAACACTATATCAGATGGGTGATAAGTGCCAGAAAGTAGTAATTCAACTAAATATTTAAGGCACTTTTGTTACTTGATTTGCAAATTATTAAGGTAAAAGTCAAGAGATAAGTGATTATGGCCCTTTTACGCTTTATTTATCTTACTTTACCCAATTGTGCAGGAAAGTTACTCAAGACACTGAGCAAAAGAAGAAAAACAAGAAAAAAGTACAAAAAGGCAGAAAGATGAATTCACTCGCCTCCAACTCGCCATGGCGAGTAGCAAAAGAAAGCAAAGGCAGGAGAGCATATTTACTCGCCTCCAACGCGCCTCCAGTTCGCAATAGCGAGTAGCATCAGCAAGCAAGAACAAAAAGACATATTTACTCGCCCCCAACTCACAATGGCGAGTTATCAAAGAGCTAGCATAGGCAGAAGCAGAGTTTTACTCACCATGGCGAGTGCATCTACTGGCAAGGCAAGTTAGGGAGGCTAAACCCATCAAAGATGACGTGGCACAAACCCACTGGTGAAGAAACCTCAACTCGCCATGACGAGTAAAGGAACTCGCGAGGCGAGTTGATGCAGATTTGAAATTTTATAAATAGTCATTGATCATTTCTTGAGAGGAGTCTTAGTTTTGAATCTTAGAATCGCAAAGAATACTTTGCAACAACTTTAGAGAGAGATATAGGGCTTGTTTTTCATAGAGTGAGAGTGATAGAAGGTGGATTCTTCCTCATTTGGTGAGAAATCACAAAGTTGTAATGAATCCTTCCATTTCAATTCATTCTTGCAAAGCTTCCATGACAATGAGTAGCTAAATCTCCATTGTTGGGATTAGAGGTACTTGATCTTAGCTAAACATGTAATCTTTTGATCTATAAATGTAGGGCTCTAGCATTTGATATTGAAATTAGTCTTGCACTTTATTGTTTATGTTTGATTTAATTGTGATTGAAAAATACTTTTGAATCTAGGTTTAGAATAATCTTCTATCCAAACATAAATTCTAGACATGGAATTGATGTTTAGATAACCACTCTTTTGCTGAACATGAGTAGCACACTTCACACTCCAGCTTACTCTTTATTGCAATAAAATCTTCATTAGCTTATTCAAAAAGAAAATACATTATATGCATAAAATAGAAATATAACCTAATATGCATATGAGTTGTAAATAGGTTGAGATGAACCACTATGCTACCAATATACATTTCACTCAATACAATAAAATATGTAAATACGATCACCACATCTGAATCTCGTGTAATACAATCAAAATTCGATTTTATCTACAATTTGAAAAACCTAATTAGAAATTTGTAAAACATGGATTGACTCAAAGAAAATATGATGTATCTAAAATACCTCAAAAAAAAATCACACATTTTCTTGACTATGCTGACCCGTGAGCATATGAATGACATTCATTGCGTGACAAAGGGGTGAGAAAGTCAAATATTAGAATTTATTGTGTGGTAAAGAAGCATTTAAAAGATTGATCTTAAAGAAGAAGGTCAAACAATTGCATTTAAATGATGAGAGAATTTTCGGATTTGATATGAGTGGCATTCATTGCGTGACAAAGGGGTGAGAAGGTCAAATGTTATAATTTTTTGTGTGCCAAAGGATCATTTAAAAGATTGATCTTAAAGAAGAAGGTCAAACAATTGCATTTAAATGATGAGAGAATTTTCGGATTTGATATGAATGACAAATGTGCATTTAATGAATGGCAAATGAATGAGAATGTCAACTGTGAGAATTCGAAATGTTTTAAAGACATTTAAATGAGAAGGTCAAACAATTAAATTTCAAATGAATGACATTTATTGCGTGACAAAGGGGTGAGGAGGTCAAATCTGCAAATTTATTGCGTTAGAATGGGAGGGAAAAATCTAGGTTAAAATTAGGGTAAATTATAGCTTGACCAAACAAGCTTTAGTAAGTAAGATTAGCCCGCCCAATATCTCTTATCTCTTATTAATAAAGCTTAACCCGTCTCGCTATACTTAACCTAATTTTAACCAAATTTTTTCCTCCACACTTTTGCATTTAATGTTTATCTAAAGTCAAATTATGTTCCTAATTTTATGCTATTTTTTTATGAAAAGAATTACCCCGCCCAATATCTCTTATTAATAAAGCTTGACCCGTCTCGCTATACTTAACCTAATTTTAACCTAGTTTTCCCTCCACACTTTTGCATTTAATGTTTATCTAAAGTCAAATTATGTTCCTAATTGTATGCTATTTTTTTAGAAAGGAATTACCCCACCCAATATCTCTTATCTCTTATTAATAAAGCTTAATCCGTCTCGCTATACTTAACCTAATTTTAACCAAATTTTTTCCTTCACACTTTTGCATTTAATGTTTATCTAAAGTCAAATTATGTTCATAATTTTATGCTATTTTTTTGGAAAGGAATTACCCCGCCCTATATTACTCTGCTTGTAATTTAATCCTTCCTACTATCATGACAGTTTAGTTGCTGTTTTTTTGGAAAGGAACAACCTCACTAAACAAATCGCCCTAAGCAGTTGCAATTATAAAGTCAAATAATAATTTACGTAATGAAACAGTTAACTTAAGTTCATCCACATCTATAACCTAATATGTTTCCTTCAATGATTTTTGCCATATGTTATGCGCCCCTCCCTAATTATTCTAAAATCAATATTCTAAAATCAGATCAGATTTTCCAACCATAATTTCTCATAATTTCTCATTATATAATTGCATTAAAGATGGTACATTTTCATTAACGTTGAATAAGCTTTGTGTATATTACGTGTAATTTGGAGTATTTTCTGTTAATTGTTTTGACTCTACATGTCATTGATTGATTTAAATTACATAAAGTTTTCCTGCATGATAAAGGAATTTGGTTCTCATGTGCCCCCTTAAAACGATGAGAATATACACCAATTAACGTAAATTGTGGAGAATGTTGGGTAGTTTAAATTTCAATGATAATCGCATTTATTGTTCATTCCAATTAAAAGATCAAAATATGTGCAGGATCGATGTCATGTTACAATATCAAGGTCGATGTCATGGACATAATATGATATGGTACAATACCAATGTCTATGATAATTAATATTATGAATTTAATTAGAACAATTATGACATTCAACTAAACTATTTTGTTACATGTTACCGCCAAATATTACCTTCGATATCGCACGGGTCGATGGTCTAGTTTAAATTATTTCACTACAATATATATAAAGATTATTTTTCTGTGAGGAAATAGACATAGAAGTATTAGACACTATAAAAAAAAACTATTATACTTAATTGTACATATTATTATTATTATTATTATTATTATTATTATTATTATTATTATTATTATTATTATTATGATTATATATTTTTAGCGAATTAATAAAAAAATTTAATAGTGTTAAATATTGTTCATATTTTCTCTTAAAAAAAGTATTGCTCCTCCCTCGTATAAAAAACACTATCATTAATCTATCAGAGATGGGGGATCTTTCTTTTAAATCTATTAGTAGGAAGGATGAGTTGGATCTTATTAAACCTTTTTCGTTGGAAGAAATTAAAGAGGCGGCGTGGAACTATGACAGTTTTAAGAATTTAGTGCCAAATGACATTAATCTTTGTTTTATAAAGGATTTTTGAGATATTTTAAATGTGGGGCTATTGCACTCTTTTGATGATTTTCACAAGAATGATAAGTTAACTAAAAGAATTAATAGTAATTTTATAGTATTAATTTTTGAGGTTGAGAATCCTCAAAGATTGCTGATTTTCGACTTATTTTCTTAGTGGGGTGTTTGTACAAAATTATGTCAAAAGTGTTGGCTAATAGGTTGAGACAAGTTGTTGGTAAGGTGCTTTTCGAAACTCAAGACAGTTTTTGTTAAAGGTAGACAACTTATGGATGACATTCTTATTGCGAATGAGTTAGTGGGTGATGCACGTAACGTGAAGAAAAAATTGTTGTTATTTAAGGTTAACTTTGAGAAGGTATATAATTCGGTGGATTGGAAGTATTTAGATGATGTGATGATTAAAATGAATCTTCAACCACTTTGGCAAAAATGCATTTCAAAATGTATTACTACATCAACGACATTAGTTTTAGTGAATGAAAGCCCAATTGACGAATTTAAGCTTGAAGAAGGCTTCTTCAAGCTGACCCTCTTTTTCCTTTTTTTTCGTTTCTTTTAGTTGTTGAAGGAATAAATGTTTTGATGAATGCCTTGGTAGAGAATGTTTTGTATGCTGGTTATGGTGTGGGGCCGCATTTTTGGTGGAACAACCCATAGTATTGTTTAATAGTTGTTTCCTAGTTCTTCTTCCTTTGCTTTTCGTGGTTAGTTGGTTTGCAATGTTGTGATTTTTTAATTTAGGGTTAATAGTGTTTTACCCCCCGTAATATAGGGCACTTTTGGTTTTGTCCCCTGTAAAAAAAAATTAGATTCCGTCCTTGTAAAATAAAGATTCTTTGATTTTAGACCCTCAAGCGTATGACTGTACATTTAAGCTGATGTAACACGTTGAGTCTCTTGTGACTGTGTAAAAAGGATGACGTGACATGCTTATTTGGCATATTTATTATTTATTTATATCTTTTTTTCCATTTGTATTTTTTATCATTGAAAAATAATTTTAAATGATTAAAAATATGAAATTTTTTAGATCAAAAACATAGTATTTTAAAATAGAATCTGTTCATTCATTGGCACCATGATAAGTGTAGTAGATATTTAAGAAGAATACGATGAGGAAGATAGAAGAGGAATAGAGAAGAAGATGATTCATGGTTTTTGATTCTGGGTTCTATTTCATTTATTTTGATTTTTTTTTCCTATTTCTACTTCATTTATAAAAAAGATTTTTGTTTTTTTTAAAATTTTCTGTTTTTAAAAAAAAATTATAAATGACATGTAAAACCTTTTTTTTCATGTTTTTAATCATTTAAAATTATTTTTCAATAATAGAAAATACAAGTGGAAAAAAAATATAAAAAAAAATGCCAAATAAGCATGTCACGTCATCCTTTTTACACAGTCACATGCGACTCAACGTGTCACATCAGCTTAAATGTACAGTCATACGTTTGGGGGTCTAAAATCAAAGAATCTTTATTTTACAAGGACGAAATCTAAAATTTTTTTTTACAAGGGGCAAAACCAAAAGTGCCCTATATTACAGGGGGTAAAACACTATTAACCCTTTAATTTATATGGTACACCTTATGTTAGTGGAGACTTTTTTATGTGTTTTAATTTAATTCTCTTTAAGCCTTAAAAAAAAAAAACTAGCATTAATATTATCACAAATATCACATGGAAGCTAAATCTTCATCACACTTTTTGCTAAGGTGACACGTCTTGATCTACCCATAATGTTCATTGTACAACCCACCAACCTACCATTTATCTTGTCTAAAATGTAATGGAAATTGAAATTTTTAATTCTACCAGACAACATAGGAAATCCAGGGTACTTACCAAGATATGAAGTATGATTATACTACATATAAATGTCTCAAATTTGTGTTTCTTAGGTCGAGACACATTTGTGAATGTCATAAACTTAGACTTCAGAATATTAATCTTTAAACCTGACATTTTTGCAACACATCCCGGACTAATCTAACCTGGGAACTTTTGGCTTTAGTAAATAGAAGGCAATCATCAACAAACAATAGATGAGAGAAACTAGGACATCTTTAAGAAATCTTGACCGGCTTTTAAATATTGTTATTTACATGTTGCATCATAAGAGATAAGTTTTCCATGTAGAGAACAAATAAATAATGTGAGAGTGGATCACCTTGCCTTAAACCCCTATCGGTTTTGAAACTATCTAGATTTTCACCATTCTACATAAGAGAAAGAGAAAAAGTGGTGATGCAAATCATGATCAAATTGATAGTGGGAGAAAGAAAACCAAATTCAAAAAACGTTAATCTCATGAAGTCGGAATCCACCTTATTATAAGACTTCTCAAAGTCCACCTTGAATAATAAAACTCCCTTTTTTCTTTTACCTTTCTTCTTGTGCATGTGATGAACAATCTCTTGTGCAATAATGACGTTGCCTATGTTAGGAATGAAAGAACTTTAAAGAGGGCCAATAGAATCATCCAAGAAAGGTCTAATACGTTTGACTAGCACTTTGGAAGCACATTACTTAAACTGATGGTGATGAATTGAGACATTCACTAATGAGAATTAAAACAAGATTAGTTCTATTTGATAGAACACAAATGCCATCAGAATGGCCTCTTAGCTTCTTTATGTTGAGTCACAACATTGGATAAAGTACTATTTTGGAATGATCCTTTTGTAGAATTAGCATGCGCCTCACTACCTACCTCAATTTTTCCTCCATTATTTTTAATTCTAGGTTTTTACATATCCTATTATGGTAGTTTTACCCGTTGTCTCATTTACATCTAACTGGACTCTAACCCGTACGATGCACGAATTTTGTAAAGTTTCATATATAAATATCATATTGATTATGCATTTAATACTATGCTATAAAATGATTGCAAAAAACAAAAAAAAAATGCAAAAATTAGACCAATTTAAGCTATTAAATTTATTTTCTTACCAAATAATATTACTAGGTTGTGTTCCGAAGTTCTTCTTTCTCAACCTTTATCTTCGATTACATTCATATTAAAAGAACAACTAAAATAAACAAATTAAAAATAGAAAACATGTTTGAAAAGTCTAAGGGAGAAAGTAAAGTAATGTTATAATCAAGTAGTGATTTTTGCAAATAAAAAGTCAAAATAAATAACTTCAAGTAATATAATACTCTCTCCGGTCCAAAATATAAGGGAAGAATCTTTTTTTAGATTCATTGAATAATTAATGTATGTGGACTACAATATAGACTAAATACATCATTTATTCAATGAACCTAAAAAAAGAATCTTCTCTTATATTAAGGACCGGAGGGAGTATACGAGAAACGAAGAGGCCAACAAAATTACACTAAGAAGTTAAGTTTCTAGTGATAAAATTATCATCTAAATCAGTCAAATTATCAACAATTTTAAATATCGTAACTGTAGTAAGCTTACACCAAAAAACTAATCCTAACCGCAAGACCTATTAAATTTATAAAAATGAAAATGAAAATAAAAATAATAACAATAACAATAACAATAATAATAATAATAATAATAATAATAATGAAAAAGAATGACCATCAATAAAGGAACCGTTAATATTGAAAAGAAATTGCTATCAGAAATGAAACTGTTAGGGCATTTGTGGCTTTAAAAAAAATATTTTAGTACGGTATATCAATTTTGGAACCAACAATATTTCAATCAAAATGGAAGTGGCTTAGTGGTGAAAGATGTAAAGTGTAGCCATATGGTATCTGGTTCGAATCCTTAGAAAACCTTTTTTCTCAAAAAAAATATTTAGACCCGCCAAAAATGACGGGATTAGGGTTAGTCAAGGTTGCTTGCAACACTGTTTAACATATACTAGACCGTGACTGTTTAACATTAATAAATTCAGCATTGTTTCTGCTGCTGCACTAGCAACCGTTCATTGGGAAATTATATCAGGTCATCATAATTTAGGCTAGCCTATTTGCAAATGACTGCGGTTGGTACAAAAATACTAATTTTCTTATATTTATGGTTCTATTTCCTTAATTAATTTGTTGATATATGCCTTCACATATTCATCAATTAAGGCACCAATTTCAATTCCAGCTCGTTAAAAGACTTTCAGAAGAAACCACTAGCCTTTGAGTTTTTAGATGCAACACTTTTTGCTTCTTTCACTTCTATACTTGTGGAGATGTGTTAGAAACTAACGTTTTTCATGCGGAATTTCCAACGGAAAATCTTCCGCAGGAATTCTTGAGGATTTTCCTAAGGAATTTCACTTCTATACTTGTGGAAATGCACTGGGAAAGAATGTCGTTTATTTTTTATAAAAAAAAAGTTAGTACTGTCATAAAAGGCTTAAAGTGCTGAGCCTAACCCTAAAGGTTTTGCAAGGAATCGAACTGGGTACCATATGACTACACTTTACAATTTTCACCACTAAGCCACTTCCATTTTGATTGATATATTGTTGCTTCCAAAATTGATATACCGTACTAAAATATTTTTTTTAAAGTCACAAATGCCCTAGCGGAACCTAACCCTAATCCCGCCCTTTTTGGCGGGTATGAATAAATTTTATGAAAAAAAGGTTTTGCAAGGAATTGAACCAGGTACCATATGACTACACTTTACAATTTTCACCACTAAGCTACTTCCATTTTGATTGATATATTGTTGCTTCCAAAATTGATATACCGTACTAAAACATTTTTTTAAAGTCACAAATGCCCTAGCGGTTCCTTTTCTGATTGCAATTTCTTTTCATTATTAACAAAGAAGAAATTCAGGAACACAACTGGTAATATTATTTGGTAAGAAAACAAAGTTAATAGCTTAAATTGATGTATATTTTGCATTTTTTTTTATCCTTTTTGCAGTCGTTTCATAGCATAGTATTGAATGTATAATCAATATGATATTTATATTCTTCAAAACTCGAGCGATACCCGTGCATCGCACGGGTTAGAGTCTAGTTTAATAGAAACACTGTATTAATGTTAGTATTTTGAATATAGATATGAATTTTTAAAATTTTATCATACAAACTTTTCAATATAAGTACATAAAAATTTGCTTCCGCATATATAAACAAATAAAATCCGCAACGAACGCGGTACAAATATTAATACAAATTTTTGCTTATGAAAGAAAATATATTTAATAGAAACATTACAATAATGTGGATAATTTTTATTGAAAATCTTTAAACATTTCATAATATTATAAATGTAATTGTTTTTTAGATAATTACCACAATGTTATGCAAACTGTGCGAATACTCAAGTCTTTTACTGGTTTATAACCATATAATAATTATGCCACATCATATTCATATTGATATTAAGAAAACGAAAATGCTATTTCTCTAGAAAAATAGCATCAAGAATTTTTCAAGCCACAACTGACAAGTTTTAATTAGATGATTTATTTGTTCACTTCCTATTTTTCAGCCACACCCCCTTGAATTGTGGCAAATAATGCATTGTGATTGGCTGCTCTTTATTCTTGAAGAATTCTTGATGTTATTTTTCTAGAGATATAGCATTGCTCTTAAGAAAATGGGACACAATATATGGACATTATACTCCATATATGTGTGTGGAGCATGATGCATGATGCTTCTATAAAATTCATTCAATATAAATGTTGATTTGATATTGCCAATAATACTTATGCGTAACTTATGGCATTGTTTCTTGGTTTGAAGCTTGCTAATAATATGGGTTGCAATCAAGTTTGTTGCTATTCAGACTCAAAAATTATTATTGATATTGTTACTAAGTCGGTTAACAAGTACCATTCAGCAGGTGGCGGACGCGCAAAATGCTCTTTCATGCAACTTGTGTGGTTGATTAGTGCGTGGATAATGTGGAATGATCGTAATCAGCGATTGTTTAACAATTTGGGTAGCTCTATTGACCAGTTGTTGGACAAAGTAAAGTGGTGCTCTCTTTGGTGGCTAAAAGCTAACAATGTTGTATTTGTTTTTGGTTTCCATTTGTGGTGGTCAAGTCCTTTGGCTTGTCTGGGACTTACCTATCTTTGATTAACACTATTCTTTTGTAATTATTTGGGAGCTCCTTCGCACTACTTGTGCTTGGGTGAGCTCCCTC
>Ga0228711_1001151_pt1 | contig 37737 bp, 23 predicted proteins | sample MedpolnodulmetaG_2_FD_177996 | JGI IMG/M metagenome (GOLD analysis project Ga0228711, IMG submission 177996) | Root nodule microbial communities from Medicago polymorpha collected in Santa Monica, California, United States - brown nodules | ecosystem: Host-associated > Plants > Roots > Nodule...
AAAAATTTTTTTACATAAAAAAAAAAAAAAAAAAAAAAGCATATTGAAAGCTTTCTTTCAATAAAAAGCATATTGAAAGCTTAACCGCATAAATTGAGTTTTTTAAGGGAAACCGCATAAATTGAGTGTTAGGCCTTGCACAAACTAGTCCCGTAACTTTTTACATCTCTTGTTCACCAAAGTTCATCTTCATTGAAGCACCATGAAGTTCAATATCATCCTAATCCTCATTTCCTTCATATTTTGTTTCCCTGAAAAAGTTATTTCAAATCCTACTCCTCGTCCATTTGATGCTATTTTCAACTTTGGCGACTCTTTAAGTGACACTGGCAATTTCCTTGCCACCGGTGCAAATTTATTCCCAGCCGTAGGTCAGCCTCCTTATGGTGAAACCTTCTTTAGACATGCAACTGGTCGTTGCTCAGATGGACGACTAGTGATTGATTTCATAGGTATGTAGTTCTATATACATGACTAATCGATATTGCTAAGAATCACAATCAAATGTGATTGATGCGACCTCATTTGAGGTTGTGTTTTAATCTAAGAGAAATAGAAAATCTCGATATTGAAGTTTAGATTGTAGCACCAGACCTTATTTTAATACCTATTATCTATGTATTGAAAATTATATAGTGTTAATAATTTTCAATAATGGTGAATTTTGGTTGCAGCTGAGGCATACGGATTACCATATTTGCAACCATATCTGAAAGTAATCAAAAGTCATCAAATCATCCGCAATGGAGTAAATTTTGCAGTCGCTGGAGCCACAGCGCTTGATGTAGAATTCTTCAACAAAGAAGTGGGAAAAATGCTATGGACAAATCATTCATTGAACATTCAGCTTGGCTGGTTCAAGAAGCTGAAACCTTCCTTTTGTACAACTAAACAAGGTAACATATAACATTCATTGACCATCACAAATGAAACTATTGTATGAAATTTTCAAATAACAAAACTTTTTTTAATCCTCTGCTATGTCACAGATTGTGATAGCTACTTCAAAAGGTCACTCTTTGTGGTGGGAGAGATAGGTGGTAATGATTATAACTATGCTGCCTTTGCTGGAGATATAACTCATCTTCGAGACACCGTTCCTTTAGTTGTTAAAACAATAACAAAGGCCCTTGATGTATGTTATATTGTATCCAACATAAAAATGCATTTATATGAATCAGCCTTTATTTGATCAGAAATTGATGTTAATAATAACATTCACGCAATACACTGTTAGCGTAGCCTCTATGCTTGTTTCACAAGCTAGGGTTTTCTAGAGTTTTTGTTTTTATTGGATTTGAGAGAATGAGACGAATAGAGAAGGAGAAGAATAGAGTTTTATGAAATTGTGAATTCATTGATTGGTGAATCACACTTACATAGCTTTATATACAAGGTAAAAGTTAGATGGCTTAAGGAACAAGCAATCACTTAGCCCTAACTACTTTATGCTACAAATAAGCAAAAATATAACAAACTTGTAACCAACTGAACTAATTGTGATTACTATGTGATCTTAATCAAACAACCTTGATTAAATAACTAAACACTTATTCTAACTTGAATTAACAAAACTAACATACAATCAATTAATTATTGGCTAGGAATTGATTGCTGAAGGAGCTGTGGAGCTTTTGGTGCCGGGAAATTTGCCTGTTGGATGCAATGCTGTGTACCTAACTTTGTTTAGCAGCAAGAACATAGAGGACTATGACGAAAATGGATGTTTAAAAGCTTTCAATGGTTTAGCAAATTACCACAACATGCAGCTCAATATTGCCTTAAAGACACTAAGGAAGAAGAATCCTCATGCAAGAATAATGTATGCTGACTATTTTGGTGCAGCTATGCGTTTCTTCCGTTCACCAAGACAATATGGTAAGTTTATTTCCATGGCTTTATCTAATGTGTATAAACAAACCGGTACTGTATTATGCACAAACTTATTTTACACCATTTGATTACTAAATCTCATCATATTTCTTTTGTCTTTCTTTTCCCCTTCCTAATCAATATGACAATGCAAAATTATATGTATCACTTCTTTTTCAGGAATGATTTGTATAACTTGTTAAAAGCTACCAAAGAAAATTTGACGTCAAAACTTGCTAAAAGCTACCAAAGTGTTTGACGAGAAAAAATTGATCTTAATTTAGTCTCTAATACAGCAAACAAAAATTTGGTGTCTCTAATAATAGACATATTTTTTATTTATTTCTCTAGGAATATCATCATATGTCCATAAACCTACCTACAATAACAATTGTCGATCTTTAGAAGTATCATCAATGTGTTCATAGAAATAGATTGGATAGGACTAATTTTCTTTATAAAAGTTACCTACATTTGCATTCTTTGATTTTGATTGTGTAGGGTTCACTAGTGGGGCTTTGAGTGCGTGCTGTGGTGGAAGTGGACGTTACAATTTTAATGATTCAGCAGAATGCGGTTCTAAAGGTTCAAAAGTGTGTGCAGATCCATCTACATATACAAATTGGGATGGAATTCACTTAACAGAAGCAGCTTATAGACACATTGCCAAAGGACTTATTAACGGACCTTTCTCTATTCCACCACTCAAGCCTGCATTCGTTAAGATTGCCTAGCCTTTCTATGTAGTAGTATAGTACATGCATTTGAAATGTCAATTTTTCTTGGTTGCCAATCGTAGCATTGGCTTCAAATGCACAGTAGATACGGTTCATCTTTAAGGGTATCCAACACTACTCATTAGACAAATTTAAGCCCTTAATTGAAGGTGCCAAATTAATCGTTTTGGTCATATACTATTTCATCAAGCAACTACATCTATTTTACCAACTAAAGTTATGCACTCTTTTAAGACCAAATACAAATTTGATGGACAAAATGAAATGACATTTCTATATATTCCCTTTGAAACTTCTCTTCTTTTCAGATTTCAATAAGAATACAAGATTTAAATAAATAAAAAACTATTTTTTTTTTATCTATATCAAAAAATTTATACAAAATATCGTTGATAATCGACAAGTGTTAGCACAATAAAAAATAACGGAAAGACGGGAGCCCGTCTTTTCTCTAGTGACAAATAATAATAGTAAAATATATTAGTTTAAATTCGTTTTTTGTATGACAAAAACTGTATAAAATAAATTATATTAGTTTGCGTTGATAATCTACAAGTGTTAGCACAATAAAAAATAACGGAAAGACGGGAGCCCGTCTTTTCACTAGTGACAAATAATAATAGTAAAATATATTAGTTTAAATTCTTTTTTTGTATGACAAAAACCGTATAAAATAAATTATATTAGTTTGCGTTGATAATCTAAAAGTGTTAGCACAATAAAAAATAACGGAAAGACGGGAGCCCGCCTTTTCGCTAGTGACAAATAATAATAGTAAAATATATTAGTTTAAATTCTTTTTTTTAATGACAAAAACTGTATAAAATAAATTATATTAGTTTGCGTTGATAATCTACAAGTGTTAGCACAATAAAAAATAACAGAAAGACGGGAGCCCGTCTTTTCGCTAGTGACAAATAATAATAGTAAAATATATTAGTTTAAATTCTTTTTTTGTATGACAAAAAAAGACAGATTTTATTGAGATATTTGTACAACCATTTTATGACAACTTTTGAAAAACTTTATCTCTCATACTCACATATCTTATTATCCTCTCTCTTGCTTTTTCTCTCTCCATTGTTTTTAACCAATAAAAAGAAAGAAAAGCAAGGATGTCACTAAAGTTGTCAATAATTGGATGTACCAATATCATTGCTCGATTTTATTTCTCTAGGATCATCAATATGTTCATAAACCCACCTACAGTAATAATTGTCAGATTTTTAGAAGTATCATCAATGTGTTCATAAAGATAGATTAGATAGGACTAATTTTCTTTATAGAAGTTACCTACATTTGCATTCTTTGATTTTGATTGTATAGGGTTCAGTAACGGGACGTTACATGTTAATAATTTATAATTTAACAAGATGCGGTTATAAAGGTTCAAAAGTGTGTGTAGATTACAAAATGGGATGGAATTCACTTAACAGAAGCAGCTTATAGACACATTGCCAAAGGACTTATTAACGGCCCTTTCTCTATTCCACCCCTCAAGCCTGCATTCTTTAAGATAACCTAGCCTTTTAAATGTAATTTTTGGTATTTTATTGAACATTTAGAATAAATTCAGCAGCTCGAGGCTGTTAACAATAATATTGCGTAACTAACATACATCAACTTATGATCAAACAGCATGCTTTCTGTGTAGTAGTTTATTACAAGCATTTGAGATATCAGTTATGTCTTGGTTCATCTTTTAAGGCTATCTAACACTACACATTAGCCAATAATTGAAGGTGCAGAATTAATCGTTTTGGTCCCATACTATTTCATCAAGCAACTACATCTATGTTACCAACTACAGACCAAATACAAATTTGATGGACAAAATGAAATGACATTGAAACTTCTTTTCTTTTCAGATTACAATTAACAATAAGATTTAAATTAATTTTTTTAAAAACATATAAAATCATGGTAGAAGTTCTGTTTGAAAACAAGATGAATAGAAGGTTACATGCTGGTGCATTTAAACAGATGGTTGAAATAAGAAAAGTTACTTTCAAAACACAATAGTGGTAGTCAAAAGTTCCACAACAAATGTCAAAACTTGGAATATACCATCTGAATTCTGAACTTGTTATTTTTGGAATGCATTTTGAATGTAACACACATTATTGATTAGAGCAAGAAATCACAACAATATGTTCACTTAAATTTTTTTAAGGAATAAATAAATTTGAAGACATGTAGGGCAAGTCTTTCGCTCAACCTGCTCATTGCTACAGCAGGAAAGCGGCCAAGTAGCCCTTCACTAAAAGTGAATTGATTTACGCCTACACACTTGAAGTGTGCCACAAAGAATACCCTATCTCGTGGAAATACCACGCCACCCCTAACTCAAGAGGGAAGCGCTCGGCCTTAGGCGCAGTCATTGTTGAACAACAAAAAATACAAACCAATAAGAGTCCAAAGAATTTCTCTAACAAAACACCCTTGGTGGGGAAATACAAATAATAAACAAACTACACCAAGATGATTGAAAGGCGCAAAGAAAAATTCAAGACAATAATCACATAAATAAAAATGCCTCGGAACACCAAGTACAACAAAGATCACACGTCACAAACAAAAAACATAATGAAGAATCATACATATTCAATAACATGATAACATTAGACCAAAAAGAGCAAACATCTATCATTACCAGATGCACAACAGTAAATAGAAAGGCTAGGTTAAAGTCTTGGATAAGATTGTGGGCATCAAGTCTTACAACTTAACAAAATTTAATACATTGAAACTAAAACATGAAAGAACATTGATTCCATCTTAAGCCTAACAACCACAACTCTGAAACCATGGACAAAGAAAAGATGACACACCATTTAGTCTCCCTTCTTCCTAAAGGAGCATCCTTCTGTTAGCCTTGCACGGCCACCAGTTGGCTGGCACAAGACAGTCTGACAGTTGCCGCACACCACAACAGTTTGAGAGTGGCTAAAGACGGTGGTTCTACATCAAAGATAAAAAAATAAAAATATATAAGCAAAATAGGAATTGAAAACTATATTCTACTATGTAATCATACATACATACAATACGGATTGTGATTATTTTAATTTTAATTTTAATTACAACAAATACACAGCTAACATTTGATAATATATCAGATACAATTATAACAAATAAAATCAATCTATTTGAGCACTATTATTGTTATAATTTTGTAATTAAAAAATCAAGTAAAAGAACAGATCCAACTTACATATTGAAACAACCTTGGCATTTTACATCCTGCAATAAAAGAGTAAAACAAGTTTAGAAAATCATAATTACTGCAAATTACTCATACAAACGAAAAAATAATAATGATTAGAAAGAAGAAATCACATGGAATAATACCATGAAAAAAGAGTTTGGTGACTGAACAAGTCTTTTGAGCTTGTGCTTTCTCTTCTCAAGCTCAGCTGGTGGGTTTAACAAATCAATATCATTTTGAAGAACCTGAACAAACAAACAAATAGATTCAACAAATCGAATTAACACTCACAAAACAATTCGAACTGATTCAAAACAAAAATCATCGTAAATTAACAAAACTAATTCGAACATGTTCACAAAACACATCATCAACATAAAATTTGGAAAAAATAAAAATCAACAACATAAATGATATTTTTGCAAAACTAATTCAGATCTGAAAAAGAGGAACAGGGCACTGACCATGCTGGCGGAAAATGTTGGAGCACAGAGGAAACAACTCCAAGAGCAAAAACCCTAAAAATTTCGGAAGGAGATATCGTTAGGCGTTATAATGGTTAAATAAACCTGTTTTCTGACCCGGCCCAAAAGAAACTATTGGGCTTGCTAATGAAGTGTTTTCCGAAGACAAACCATTTAGAAAATTATTTTTCCCACTTCAGAAGTTGCTATAAAGCACCTGAAAATTCCGCAAACATTTTTTTTTTTTGACAAAAAACAATTTTTTTTATATAAACCTCTTTTTATATAATTTTTTTAATTAACTATTCCTTCTACGTCAACTCAGTTAATTTTATATAAAAAAAAATAGTCATTATCATCAGACTATCCTTCCCATGGTAAAACATACAAATTTCAACAAGTAATAAAAAGTGATATTAGTATTTTCCATCAAAATTGAAACTACAATAGGTATACAATAAAATAAATTATTCGCCATAAAAAAATTATGCCAACAACATGATTTCTAGTACATCTTTAAAAACATCTCTAACATATTATTCTTAATCGGTGCTTCTATTGTTAGAAATTCAAACGAGTCCCACCAAATTTATGTGAGACCTAAATATCTAGTGGTGTTAAATTTCAAGTCATAGAAGTTATGTTAGAAAGAGCGTGTTTAAGGATGTCAAGAAAATAGGTACGATCCTCCAAAGTAATGTACGTTTGATAAGACCTATTTTAGAGCTTTGAAAAATGACAGAGAAAAAAGGGATACATGGGATGAAGTAAGAGATAAGTATCATCTACGTCATAAAGGATGGGTTGAACACAATTTTAGAGATATCGTTGGATCCCAAAGGATGGTGCCTTGGAGGATCATAATTTCGCGGAAAAAACTAAATTTTCTCATTTCCTTTAATAAAAATTTCATTAGTCAATATGCTCCCTTAATTTGGAGATTGGGGGCAGCTTAGTAACTTGTAAATGACACTCGTGATAGAAATTCACAAGTGTCATTCATAAGTGTTGGAAACCTATCATATAATCGTTTTACTGAACCTCCCTCACAAGGTTTATCATATTTTCCGTGTTGGAAATTATTACCTTTTTTCCATTCAAACGTATAAGGGCAATGGAAAACCGCCATAGAATGACTCTTACATTAATCTCTTCTTTCATAAATTTTGGCATTGAAAATGTCCCAATTGAATTGATTTTTATTTTTTGTGTGGAAGTTGACATGGTCGTTTGATCACAAATGAGAAGCGCAAAATATCGTAACATGATGACATCCAACATATGACCAAGATGTAATGACTTTCCTGAATCGAGTATGCATTACTTGAGACTGTGAAATAACTACAAGGGTTTGATCGGACATTATTACTCTTTAATCTTGAGAATGTGAATAACTGGTTGGATTGGAATTTATCCACAGAATTCATTAGTATCGATATGAATCACTAGTCTATTTTATTTGAAGTGGCATATTTTATTTCTAGCATGCCTATTTTTCTTTCTTCTTGATGAAAACATCTCTCTTATTGAGCATCCTGCATGGGAGACATCTATCACCCATTTTTATTGTGAAGTCTATCAGTGTGCAGATTTTTTAGCGAAACAGAAGTCATTTATCAACTTTTGAGGTTTATTCTTTACTACATATTGGATAATGCTTGACATAGTAGAAGCATGTGAATATGAGCGCGAATGAGATGACAACGTAATATATCCCTTCAATTTTAATATATTTATTTGACGGACTACTTCGTACAAAAATAAGCTAAAACATGATTGTATGTGTTTCTTTGTAAAGGATCAACTTTAATTGGTTGAATTATTTTCGCGAGCCCTTCGTGAAGATTTTTCTTGAAACATATAGTATCACTACTACATCTTATTTTATAGGCTAAATTTCACATTTGATTCCCTAAATAGTTTATAAATTTTGTTATTATCCCTAATCATTAAAGGTTTTGTTCCGGTCTTTCAAATATGCTTCTATCAACCAATTTTGTTTCGCTCTGTTAATTTTAACCCAAAATATCTAAAATGGATCAATATGTAGTCCATTGTAGATCTTATTAATTTATTTTATTTTCACTCATCAATCATTTTGAAACAAAATAGACGATTTGAATTTAATGGTGTACTACCGACACATGGCTTTTCTTTCCTTTCTCCATCTTCTTCCTTATATCTCTTCTTCAAATTCATCTTCATCACCTTCATCCACATTCAAACCCAAAAAGTTAAAATAAAAAACTCAAATTCAATTTTCAATCTTCCCATCGTCTTTCCTCAAAATCCATAAATCCCAAATTACTTAATTATTAACTTACAAATTTATAAATTCATCAACTCAAAAACAATACAACATAATCTCATCACTACACCATAATCCGAAACAACAACTTTAATTTTAAACCCCAAAAAAAAATCTTTTTTTTTTTTTGGTACAAACCCCATAAAAAAAATCTTTAAACCTAGAAAATGCAAACAATCAGAAAATTACTCATCAAAATTGAGAATTGATTCCTCTACGTCAATTATTTATTTATTTATAATTAAATGAGATTTATTAATCAAAGCCCAAAGGAGGGCCAAACACTATTATATAATGTTCATACATGAAGAAACACTAGTACAAGTCAACTTCTTTTAGAATTAACAATTGTCGTAAGATATAATTTTCCTAAAATGATTTAGACACGCAATAGCACAAAATGACACCTCAAACTTAAGAAGAAGGAAAAAAATGATAACAATGAACAGGAATAAATTCTCAATTATATCAAGAATTAATTAAAATTCGTCATCCTCATGATCCATAAGCTTCCATGAACCATCTGATTGTTGAACCATACCCTTATTCTCTACAACCCTCCATGACACTGGCACAAAATACTCATCTTTTAAAGCATCCAATGTTTTATTCACAAGTGCAATATCACGATTAACCTCAAGTTTGAATACTCTTTTACTCCCTTGTGTTCCTGCCACTCCATGCAAATAAGCCTCCAAATTATGCCAACTTAAAATATTCCCTGGACTCTTTAAATACATAGATTTTCTTGTGTCAATTTTCAACTCTTCACCAACATCTGAATACCCAATAAAAGGGTAGTTTGGAACAATATCTAACTCATTTCGAATGCGTAATGTTGAAAGATCTTTGTAGCTAGCAAAAAGCTTTTGAAAGTTTGTGTCACCAACTCTAGGGCTAGCAAATACTATGGCTGTAACTGGTGATGCTTTAAGAGATGGATCACTTGGCTTGTTATAACCATTTGTAACAATGTCCACTGCATTTAGAGTTGCAATTGCAGCACCTAAACTGTGACCTGTTATAGTTATGCTTATTTCTTCATTCTTGTATTTCTCCACCAACCTTCTCACCTCACTTAAGACCTGCACAGATCGATAATTATCAATATCATACAAAAACGCTATGCCAATTTTTTAAAAAAATATTGGAGAAAGAGAATTTATTATTAATTAAAGTGTTTAAACTATGTTACCTAAGTTAAATTCTTACCACTAAATTGATGTCTCATGGACATTCAATCGTATACCACAAATATAAATTTTTGTTTATTTGCTTGATGGATTTGACCTTAACTAAAACTAATCAATCACTTGGTTAGTTTTAAACTATGCCAATTTTTGTTTATTTTGAATCCAAACACTTGAATTTTTATTTTAGCTTCTAAAAGATGATATTGGTGATTGTTATTTTAGTTTTAGTCTTTATAATAATAGTTTAGTCCATGAAGGCCGATCTAACACTTTTGCAGGCTTAATGCAAACTTTTTGTTGAAACCTTTTTACATGCCACAATAAACTTGTAAATAAGACCTTTTATGCATATGACTATTTCTTTAGTTGGTCTTGTGGAAATAATTTGACCTTCAGAAAAGGTTTTCGTTAACCAGTTTAGTATTTCTTTTGGTTGATATACAAAATGAAAAGAGTCATTGAATTCTTACACATACAAATGGAGGAATCAGGTTCGAACTCTTATCATAATGTTTGAACTAACAATTTCGATATTTTTATCATGTGAGCTAGGATTCAATTTAGTAATTTTTTATTGTGCGCCAAAAATATGACATTGTTGCAGCATGCCGGTGGCCGCTTTTCTAATATTATTCTCTACCGGTTAAACTAAGACTATAGCAATTATTTTAGTTGAGGGCCTTTTTCCTTGAAAAAATATATATATTTTATTCGAGGTCTAAATTAAGCAAGGGTTTGGTCCGCTTCCCCCTTGGACCCAGTTAATACACAAACCATATTGTTTTTCTTCAAGGGAAAAACCATATTGTTTTTCTTCAAGGCAAAAACCATATTGATTTTAGTAGTTAAAATATGGATCATATACAAGAAACAATTCCAACATAAGCGTATTACATTTCCCTAAACCAAAAAATAAGCATATTACATGACTAAAATCAAGATAACAATATTTTACATATGAACATAATGAAAAACTAGAATATGGCATGGACAGAAAGGATATATTTGATTCAAATATCTCTTTCAAAGTTTGGCAACCAGATGGTTCATGAAAAAGGCCAATCACCTATATTTGCTTTATTGAGCATCATCACACACTACAGTATTTCTTGTAAAATTCAAAAAAATTAAGAAACATTTTTTTAGACTAAAAAAGAAAACACCCCCATTTAAATAAAAAAACTACTAATAACATGTAGAATATAGATTTACCTGGTTCCGAGCACTGGTCTTATTGAAGGGAGATCTTGGATCTTCAGAAGTATAAATGGAATACCAACCTTGATGCACTTTAGGATCATTAATATTATTGCTATTACCAAATACTTTAGGAGCAGAAACCAAAAGAAACTGAAGATCATTAACCCATTCCAAAGTTTGAATCGTTCCTCTCCAAGCAATAACAATATCCCTTCTCCCCAACACATCTTTCCCTTCATCATTAGCCACAGCAACAAACCCAATCCAATTTGATTCCTTACTCCATGCTTCTCTAGATAAAGACTTTATAATAAACGCTTCCGGAACATTGATTTCGGAAGTCGCGTAAATAAATTTTGTCACGGAATATTTAAAAGGATTTCCATTTTCTAAAAAAACTTTAGAAAAGAAATCATTCTTTGCATACCTACAACTACCTGCAAACTTTGATGCTTTCTCTGTGTTGAAAGCATCGTATGTTGCTTGTGCCATTTCACCATAGTGGATTATGTAACGTCGTAGATCAATGTCAAGAGGGTCTAATAGACCTATCCAATGATTTTCACCACTGAGTTGTTGCCATTTATTTGCTATGCTGCTGCTGCTGTTTGGTTTCTTCTTCTTCAAATTGTTTCTCCATCTTTTGATCATGATTGCTACTCTGCTTGTTTTTTTTATATATGGAACCAGAGAAGCCTTCACCTTCATATATATATATATATATATACTACAAAATTAATTTGTATTTGACTTTGGAAGGATAGGACAATTATGGGATCAATTTAATGTTTGAGGTTGTTTCATGTTATAATCATAGTATATTGTAGAGGGAGAAGATGCCATTTGTAATAAGACATAATTTAAGAGAGTGTCGGGTTTATTTTTATTTTAGAGTTTTGTAAAAAAGGTGGAAAATTATGTAATATAGTATGATTTTAACAAATAATAATTTATTTTAGTATTTAAAATTTGATAAAGAGTAAAGGTCTCTTTTATATGTTTATTTGAGTTTATCTATTGATATAGATATTTGTAAGATTGTTTAGGAGAGCCCATGAAATGAAATAATGATATTTATAACTTGATTTTAGCTTATTTTCATAAACTTTCAGGACATTTTATGAACAAAAAAACTCTTATAGCATATATGAAAATAGTTTTGATTTTATTTTATCTTTTGGTATATAAATAATGTATACATAAGTACCTATATCATACCGACTTAATTAAATTGTTTACTTATACAGACTTATATGATCAACATTAATTTTTTTTGATTTAACATATAAAGTTATCGAATAAATGTACTATATCATCCAATAGTATTTGGATGAATCCAAAAACACTTGAATGAGATGATAATAGTTCACTTCTAGCTTAACTAAAGGTTTTGTGCGAGAGATTACCAAGTGACGGTGAGTCGACATTGTTTTGGCTTGATCCTTTGTTAGAGGGTTGTCTACTGAGTGAGATATTTAGTTCACTATGCAATTTAACCTTGGACACAAATACATCAATGCTATTTCTATTTAGATTAGGGTGGGGATGATCCAATCGAATTTTATTATAAATATATAATATGCTAAACTAATTATAAATGTTTTTCTAACGTAGTTGGTTAGGATATTAAAAGTCTCACGTCCTGCTTCTTTTAGGTTCAACTCTAAGACTCATTACATATTAATATATGGTTGTTCAAGTTAGTAGGATTGATAATGTATGGTTGTTCAACCATATTAGTATATGGTTGTCCAATGGTGAGAGACTTCAGCAGGTTTAAACCCCACTGCCTCTATTGTACAACAATTTTTGAAAAAAAATACGACAGGACCCTACCCAGCTTAATAAATATTAATTAGGAATTATATACTCGTTTCCAAGATAACAAAACTATGAATCTTCTTAAAAGAAAAAAATTAACAAGTGTTCATGAGATACTTTTTAAGATCTTTAAATAATAATTTTTTATAAAAATTTGTTTAATGATGTATTGAAAATCAAAATATTTAACTTTTTTAAAAAATAATTTCTTTTTTTAAAATTCTTAAATAGTGTCTTGAAGCCGCTTGTTAACAAGACAAAAAAGAACTACGGATCCATAGTCTATTTCACCTATTCATCAAAGTCTACTCATTTTGTTCAGACTTCAAACTATTAATAATTTTATATGAAAAAAAGTATCATTCGTTATCTTTTTTTTTTTATGTGCATTTGTTATCTTTATTGTATTTTATGAGTTGTTAACATTAAAAAAATAATGATCTACCAAAAGGAATAATAATGACCCAACGTAACTCCCAAAAGATGGCAAGAAAAAAAATTAAATCAAATTTAAATATTGCCCATCAGCCATCACGATCACTTTATTGTTCAGCAAGCGTGTTTCATAATAAACTGAAAGAAATTCTTTCCATTTGCCAACAACAGCATGGATGTAGCCAAATTGATTGTCAAATTCATTCACATTTTTAACAGTTTCTGTAAATATTTTAATTCGTAAGTCTTCAAACTTGTTTATTTAAGTAACATCATAAATATGTCATCTTATCCTACTGCTAAATTATTACTTCAATGGCTTGCAAGGCATTATAATGGACAAGTTCATTTAAATATAGGTTTCCTCTATTTAAATATATTTAAAGTAATTTTGTCAAAAATAAATAAATATTTAAAGTAATGCCTCACTAAATATAAACAATCTCATTCAATTATAATTTAAAATTTGATTGTCATGTTGTAAGGGACTAATCTCTTCCTCCCAATTGACACAATAGTGGCATCCTAATGAGAATAGAATCACACAAAAATTATTTAATATCCTAATTAGCTTAAGAGCCCAATTTTAGTGCCGCAAGCAAAGGCTCCAACCAATTTAAAGAATCAAAGGGGCCAGCACAGTTTATGGAGGAATGGCTGTGGAGTCAAGTCAAGGTTACGTACTTCTTATTTTGGGTCGTGAGGTTAAGTAATTTTTTGGCCTTTTTCAAAAATTTGTAATCTTTTGGGTTATCCAATTGTTAGCATCTATCTCATTTATATGTATTTTTGCTGTAAAAGGGAAAGAAAAAAAACTTTATATCGATACCATGCCCTTTTTGCCTTTTAAGTTTTACCTTGCTTGTCTTCAAAGACCACTTATAAGTTTTTTTTTTTTTTTTGAGAGAGAGAGTAAGTTGTTGCAGAGTATACCGTCATTGTTCCACATAATTTACTTTTTATAATCGATTAATAAAAATACGTTGAGGTGATCTCCTACCAAAGTCCTCAAATCAACAACAAAATTTGAATAAATACCCTGAATGTATAATGAGCCAAGTTCTTGTCATAATTCTTTTCTATTCAAACAAAGTTCTTAAATTCTATTATATGTGATTTGGAATCAAAAGCTATCTTAAAAAATGTGAGTATATATTGAGGGTACCCACACTCACAAGTATGTCGCATTAAGGATTCAACACATCCTCGATCATTGAATCAAGATCGAAAGATTAAAATTTTAAGTTCGATATTTTAATTTTACAATAAATAAAAAATTGTTTTGAAATCTAAATTATTCGATCTTAACCTAACAACGGCAGATATCAAATTGATAATTATATCTGCTTTGATATCAATGTGCGTTATACGAGCATTGCATGGTCTAAAAAATTACCCGATACATCCAATGGATAAAAATCGACAAAACTTGTATAAAAGAAACTAAAGAAATCGACAAAACAACTAAAATCCACGTGTCCTGGTCTCAAACAAAAGATACAGATTCAGGTCAATTGATTACTACTATGTGCTATGTATATACGCAACAATAATAGGCAACATGATTTGATCACATCTTCATAGGCATGAGAAAAATAGTCATGTCTGTTCTTGGCAGTTTCTATGTCCCAACTCTTAAGGTACGAACTACGTACATTATTTCTTATCCTTCAAGTAACAAACACGTATGACATATTCCCAGACAATATTATTAATTAATTGACTATAAGATGCTTGCAAGTTGAAGAAACTCAGGTATTTGGCAACAATTTGCGATGACTTGCACCAACAAAGCTGGAAGAGGTAAATATTCAAGAAAAAGAAAGGGACTCCGTATGAATCCAGCATGATCCAATTTCATAACTAAAGAAAAGAGACGTGAGGAACCACCAAACAAGTTGTACCTCTTATAATTAATTCAAATTTTAATCTTATGATCAATTATGCAATATAATTAGTCGCCACCAGATCATAGCAATAACTTTTCAAGTATATTTGAAAGTGATATTGCCGAAAGGGTATGTTAATATTTTGATGCAAACGGGGTATTCTTCACGCGCATAGTTGTGGAGAATAATTTCTCGAACTTTGTTAGACCCAAATGGATTGTAAACTCTCCTGAGAGTTTTAATGTTGAATCTTTACCATTTTTTTTTTGTAAAAATTTACATTTTATAGGTGTTTGATTAATTTGTAGTACGCCTGAACTATTTAGAAAATTTTAAATAGATTCCTAAACTAAAAAAAGTTATAATCAAGTCTTTGAACTATCATATTTTTGTTCAATTAATCATTCTATTAATGAAATTTCAGTAAACAGTTAGTCGATGCTTATCTGAACTATGGCATGTCAACTAATTTTACACATCATCATTCACCTAACATAAATAAGTCCATAAATAATTTATCTTTTGCAAATAGATTCATAAACTACTTTACACATGATCTTTTAAGAAATAATAAACAACAATCAAACATTATCCTACTAAGTGGGATCGGCAACATGGATCAAAGTACGTCATATCATAATCATATTTGGATTCAACTCATTAACTTTTTTTTTAAGAAGTTAAATTAGCCCACCTAAATTGGTACCAGAGAGAATCGAGTCTGAGACCTCGAGGAGGAGCACACTCCTAAATCCCACGTCAATACCATCAGGCCAACCCAAGTGGGTTAACTCATTAACCTCTAAACCTTTCATGATAATTTCTCTTATAGTTTTTCTAGGTCATCATCTATCTCTTTTGATATGACTCTCCTCGATCTTATCTACTTTCTGCACTACAACATCTACATATCTTCTCTCTACATGCCCAGTGGCAGAGCCAGACAAAAAAGTTTGGGCTGATCGCCATCAAATTAACACTAACAATACACATAATCTGAGCATCACAAATTCAATTTTACACTAACATAAATCAATGATATAAACAAAATTAACACCAACAATACACAAATTTTGATTGACTGCAGTCATTAAAATGAAGCAGTCACACAGTCAAACCAATTAGAACCATCTGATCTAATCAATTGTTAGGATTCAATTTCTCTAGTTTTCCACTTTAAACTCACAACACAGGATTGGAAAAGGAGAAAACTCAGAACGCCTACTTCATCGCCTGGCACCTTATCATCTTCCGTTGTAATTCACCTCATCCGCCGAAACATGAATGGTTCTATAACTCTAGTGGATGCAATGCGATCCACCTCCGACGATGGGTTGGTTGAGATAGTTCGATAGTTCTGGCGATGGTCTTGGAAGGTTAATCGTCCCGCGACAACAATGTTCAAATTAGAATGGATTGCAATTAAATTAATTGGAATTCTGGATTAAACATACGCATCTGTAAATTTGGCTATTTTATTAAGCATTATTGGCCTTTGTTGCTTATAGGCTTTGTAGCTTTGTATACTGTAATAGTTCAGCAACTTGTTCTTATTCTTAATGTTATAATCAAAGTTCAGTTGCTTTGTATACTGTAATAATTCTTGTTCAGTAGCTTTGTATACTGTAATAGTTCAACAACTTGTTCATATAATTGGAATTTTGCAGTCATTATCTGATTTTTATTCACTATATTAAAACGGTATCGGACATTACCTATGCCTTTTTGTCGCAGCAGTTTTCACAGTAAAGGACCTTTATTTAAAACCTATTGGAATAAAAAAGCTTGTTCTTATTCTTAATGTTATAATCAAAGTATTAATAACAGCGTTTTGCCATGGCGTAGCAATGTTGTCATAGTCGTTTATGTGATTTTTGTTCACTATATTAAAACGGTATCAGACACTACATATACCTTTTTGTCGCAGCAGTACAAAGCAAGGCAAATACCAGCTGAGGCAAAATTAAAAGAGCACTAAAGGCTCTTAAAAAAGATGATAAGCAACACCAAAACCAAAACCATGACACCCCAAACCGTGACAGCAACCCCCAAACTATGACACAGGTCATGCAATCCATTTTGTACCAGCTCGTGCAAATCTTCGAAAGGAGACACGTCAGCTGCTAATCTAATCATAGTAGAGCAAAGTTGCTTGTATCGTTGTATACTAGACAATTTGGGATCTTCCACAACCTCATTTCTCCTAACATCAAAGATAATACCACTTCGTGCAATTTTAGTCCACCTTTTCAAAATGTATTGATCAGGGACAATTTTAACATCATTTGCCTCAAAAACCTTCAAAGCATGGCAACAAAGTATTCCAAAAGTCTCAAACTTTCTACAACTACATGATATGGAGGATTGTACATGATCAAATAGTACTTTCCAACCTCCTTCCACACCGACCAAAGCAATAACATATTCAAATAGATATTTGAACCGTCTCTCTTTCTGTTAAAGTACTGTTTTCCGACTCCAAAACCAATTTCTTTTCCATAACTAAGCCAAAATTCTCAAGCTTCATCTGCACTGTCAAATTTCATACCAACAGTGGGTGTAGTAATGATTGTCATTATTATACCAAATCTGTAGAATTCAAATATAAATTAGTGATAATGGATACTATAAAAATAAAATTAACCAAAACATAAGTAACACTGTCTACTAGAGTGATAATGGAAAACTAAAGTCATAAAACTACAAGAAAAGAGAATAAAATATGGAAATGCAAAGCTATGGCAAAAACAAAGTCATCCATGTTTAAAGAAACAAAATCGATGAAAAAAAAATTATTCACGTTTAAAGAAACAAAATGGATGGCTATACAAATGTATACACAAAGAAAAAAAAATCAAAAAAGGAGGTGATGAAACATAACAAACCTGAGAAAAAACACAGGCTAGTTCTGGGTTTAAGCAACCGCCGTAGAAGGAGTGAGGTTCATTTTTGGCTTGAATCTCAGAAGGATTCTAAAAAAATAAAAAAAGAATGTGAAGAAACGTGATTCAAGGGACTTGAATGGCGCCAACAATATCTCTGTATTGGAAAGTGGAGTTTTGCCTTTTCATTAGCCTGTTTTGTGGATTTTAAGAGGAAATGAATCTAGACCATTACTTTGATCAAATGGCTATATTTAATTTGACTGTGTGACTATGTCATTTTTATGACTGCAGTCAATCACATTCCCAACATATCAAATATGGGCATCACAATTTCAAGTTGGTCGGCGGTGTTAATAAGAAGGACATCTTACAATGGATGATGTTGCAAAACTAAGTACTAATTTATTATCCACAAGGGAAAAAGTGGTTTTGGTACTTTTCATAGTAGCTGAAGGGCAATATGGTAATTTCCTGCATATAATTTATTTATTTTAAAAAAAAATAGGGTGACCGTGGCTCACCATTGCCTACTACTGGCTCCGCCACGCCCAAACCACATAAGCTTATTTTTTTACCATCATTTCTACTATAACTCTCTAGTGATGTTATTCTTAATCCTAATCCTAATCCCGACTAGTCTTTTAAAAAATAATAATAAACACTTTGATATATTCAAACTCAACCAAAATATAATTGTAGAATAACTTATACATAAAAAAAAAACATATATGAGGTAGCGTTTGATCTATCTTTTTTTTTAGACGTAAAAGTTGCTTTAAACTTAAAGCTAAGATTAAGAGCTTTAAAAAAAATTAAAGTTGGTTGTAAATATTTTTTCTATTATGAAAAATTCTCTGTGTGTTATACTGTGTTTTTCCCCTCAAAGATCACCTCCACATGGAATTTTTTATTCGGAAAACTCTTATTGTGTTAAAATGTGTTTTTTTCTTCATAGATTACCTCCACAATAACTTTACGGTGGAAAAGGCTTGGAGAGGTAAAGTAGTAAATACTCATGATGTTTGAAGAGGCAAAGCAAATAATGCCTGTATTTATAATGGATTTAGTTCTTTAAGTGATGAAGGGAAAATCTCTTTGTAGGGGGAGAACTAGCGGTAGCAACATATTGATATGAACATGTATAAATATGTGATGTGATAGAAAGAGTAAGATGATAGATGTGATAAATATGTGATGTGATAGAAATTAAAGAGTGAGATAAAAAGAAAATAAGATATGTTGAGTGGGTGTTTGAGAATCGTGGGTGTTCAAATATACGACATAAGATGTCGAGTACTTGTTTAAAAAAAAAAGATGTCGAGTACAATTTCATGAAGTTTTGATAAGGATGAACTTTTTAACTGCAAGGAACGAAGTTCAAATCCCATAGGAGACAGTTGGGGAAGAATTCAAATAACATTTGAGTTAATTGGAAAATGATCATTAATTTCACTTTAATATATAATAATTTTTCATTCATCAAAATTATAAAAAAAAAAGTTGTAATGTGTTTTAATGAGTAATCAATTTAAATCTAAGTCGTGTATGTTGCATACAAACTTGATCATTATGTGATAATAAACTTTAACTACATGGAAATTGCAATGCATAAGTGAGACTAGCTTTAATTAATCAAATAAAGATTAATTTTAATGTGTGATTTAACATTGGCTAACTAAATACATATTCTCACTAGGCGAAAAGCTAAAATTCGTGACTAAAATCAAATGTGAAAATAATAAATTTTCTATAGTTGAAAATGGAGACACTTTAACATGTATTATAATATAATAACAACTATTAGATTATATTTATTTGAGTTGATATTTAAAAATTATCACCGGTTAATTTTTTCTTACAATATAAAACTTTACGGTATGTATGTTAATTAATATATTAATCGGATTATAAACATTCTTGAAATGCCAAGTATTCAGTTCAAATTTTAGTTAAGACAATCTTTGATAAGATTTACAAATATCTAAACTGAACTTTTAGTTATTAGAGCTCACTTCCTTAAGACCAGGTGGTGTAAGCCAAACAACCACGTTTAGGTTTTGATACTAATCATTGATGGGTTAACTCTCTTATGTATTTGGGTTAGCTTAGTTGTTGGTGTTCGATTTCGGTATTGGTTTTTTATGAAGTTGTAACTGATATTATGTTCTCTGAGTTTTTTCCATGTAGGGCTTGTGTTATGAAGAACCTCTTATTTAGTATATAATTTCATTTTAGCTTGTTCAAAAAAGACAAATAAATAACTAATTACTTCTCTCAATAAAACTATATTATATTGAATATGTTTAACTTTTACTATTAGTTCCAAGTTATGATCTATGTTGAATTTGAGTTCCTTAATTATTTGTATCTTTTGATGCATACAGTTCACAAAAGCTAGAAAATTGGAATTTATATGACCATTTTCATTCTTTATACCACAACGGATGAATAAACCATTAATTTAGTTATAAAACTATCATTCTTTTCGGTTTAGTCTTTATAAAAATATACAAAGTATTGTTAAGTATATGAAATTCATCAATTAGTTAGCCGTTAACAAATTAAAAGTAACGACTAAATTGAGGGATTTTATATAATCTAAGAATCACGGTTTAAGTAATAAACTTGGAACCATCTTTTTTTAAGGAAAAATTTTGATTCCAAGTTTTTTTTAAATGTTTAAGTTACCAGTAGTTGTTACAATTACAAGTATGAAATATTTTACACCATCTATGCATCAATAAACAATAAAATTCTATATGATCTTTGATTCAATAAATTAGTAAATTTATCCTTTTCGTAAGATTTTTTTTTTTTAATATGCAACAAATCTGATCCCTCTCTACTGAACTTATTTTGTTCAGTACATTATTCCCTAGACGGGTGAGTATTTTACATGGCTCATAGGGGCATATAATAATAAACGGTTGGAGTATTTTTATACGGTCTGTGCATCAATCAACAATATGGAAAGTTGGGTAGCCTCGTTAGTTTGAGTTAAGGAATAAGAAGTTATAGGTCTTGGGTTCAAACTCAAACAAATGAGAAAAAATAAATATTTATTCAAAAAAAATTGTCATTACAAAAAACAATAAAGAGTAAATATTGATCTAACAATTAATTACTAACATTAGGAAAAAAAATCAACAATAAAGTTCTATATAATCATTGATTCAATAAAATTAGTAAATTTATCCCCTCGTAAAGTAATTTTTTAATATGCAACAAATCTGATCCCTGAACTTATTTTGTTTAGTAAAAATCCTATAATTTTACACTTGATTTTCATCCCTTAATATATATTTTCCAAGTAATGAAGGAAAATGAATGATCAACATGGAGCTTAACACTTTCACATGGAGAGTGCAGCATATAGGAGCTGGTTCCATGTATCAGGTAATCCTGGTAAGCACCAATGGCTGCAATCATTGCCTGCATGATCACCACTATAGGAAGAAGGGTGTGCATCTTTCCTTAGTTGCGAGAGAAGTGTAATGTCAAGTAGATAAACTGGTGTTTTCATATTCTTCAATACATTATTCAATATGTTACTTGATGGAGGTAGACCTGCTGGATATGTTGACCCTGATAATGGTTGAAGTTGTCCACTACAACTATTTTTTGGTTGATTCCACTCCTTTCCCCTGTTCAAGTCACATTATGATTAATACAACGTCAAACCTGAGTTCGTGCATTCACTAACTACACGCATTCATGCAATTAAGGGATTCGTGACCATCGATAGTATAGATATCAGGTTTGGTAATTTTGATTTTTAAAGAAAATGAAAGTTTGTTTATTTTTGGTGTTATTTGGTCTCGATCGAATGGTCACTAATGCCTTGACTGCGTGAACCATGGTGACTGCCGAGAATCTGAGTTTGCAAAATTCAAGCTTTACTTAAATAAATTTATTACACAAAACTATTGAATAGGAGGTACTTACTGATAATGAGTAGGAGAAATGCCTTGAAAGAAGACTTTAGTTTTGGTAGGATCAACATTCAGATCAACCCATTTAGCCCAAGTGGTCAATCCCTTATTGTATGCCACTAAACGGTCCATGTTCTTGACTAGTTTAGACCCATCTCTTATATAGTCCCATCTGTACATGATAAAAGTAGTTAGAAACCAAGTAATTTTTTTTTCTATAATAAAAATTGCATTAATGGAAGTATCAGTGGTTTATTTTTTTACAAGGACACAGTTGTGTGTACATGGTTTTGAATTGCAACTCCCAATATTTGGTATGACACTGGGTATATTAAAAACACAGTTATTCACCGTAATATTTGTAAAATCACGACGAGTCATCATGATTCTGTCATATCCACTGTGATATCAAACATACACGTAAAATATTAGGCGATCCATGCAATCGCATCCCAATCAAAACTGTAACCATAGTGTACATATTTTGTTTTTTCTTTTTTTTTTTTTGAATAAATGGCGATGTTATGTTTGATTTACCTTTAGAAAGTAATTTATATAGTTCTTTTGGGATAAACATTGCTACCAAACATACCGTTAGGTGTGTGTGTGTGAATCTTGCTGTTGTGCTATAAGTAGAATGATTATGATTGTACAAAAAGCAAAGCATACCCCTGTGATGATCCTTTGTGGGTCCACCAATGCCATGAGTTGAAAACCAACATGTCCATTCCTTTCCATGCATTACCAGCGACAATAGAGTCCAATGTAAGCACTCGTCCAACGTTTTCTCGAATTATGTCAACCAAATAAGGTGTGCGGTATAGTTGTATAGTTACTCCATAGTCCTGCACAAATAGACCAACACCAACTGTTATCACTCTTTAATAGCTGATATTAAATTGCATCGCATGGAAATGTTTCACAAACCACTAACAAACAACATATGCAAAACTAGAGCCGTCAAAACGTGATATTTGACTGACAAGGGCCGACCCTAACGAATTTTAGACTTCATCGAATAGGGTCAAAAACACGGTTAAACAAATAGTACTCACGAGAGGTATCCATTAATTCATTATATGTAAAGGCAAACTAAATATATTTATATTTCACTTTTAGATTATAACATTAATTTTAACAATACACATTTTAAGACTAGGTAGGGGATCATGCTAGGCTAAATTAAATATATGAAAAGAATGAGTTGTTAATGACACTAATTTTGTTCAAAATTACTTTGCTAATTAAGAAATTTATCAATTTACCATTACTCACTCTAACACTTCAACCACTCGTTTTTTTGGATAACATATATACAGGTCCTTTTGGGAGTCAAGGAGATCGAGACCGTTGAGAGCAGTAGACTAATGATCCAAGACTATCAAAAGAGTGGAACACCTCATATATCCAACAACGAATCCACTTATAGTTGATGTTGGACTAACCACTTACATTTAAACAAATCGGTCTCACCACTTTGAAAATTACTCGCACAATAAGAGCTATATAAATTTCACCGAGTAAAAAATTAAGCATTGAAAAGTGAATGTTAAAATATGTGTTTCTAGCCCATTTCATTATATTAATCTTTAGTATATAACCTTATCTTATTGTGTTGATAGGGAAAAAAAAAAGCAATGATTAAAACCATGGAATCTCTTTTTCACTTTAACAAACAAGCAGATAATAAAAGTGATTAAAGTATTTTCAGCATAAAAGCAGCATTTTCAAAAGGAGAAACATGTATTTGTATGCATAAAATAAAATATTCACTCGAAAAGAAATAAATATCCCACTGCCAATTCAAAGATTAATCGCATAGCGGACCCTCGAAGGGTGTCATGGTCCCATGAAAATATTTTGGAACATCTACTGGGAGTATACGATCCTAATTATGGCGGGTTAGAAAGAAGAAAAATAAATTTTAGCAACAAACATTGGAAAACTATGATATGATTATTCAATCCGCAAGATTTGTCATTTTCTTAGGAATCTCGTGAATAATGTAAAAGGCAGGAACTCCATCAATATTAATTTCAACTTATGCCGCCAAATTTGTGTGCAATTACACGGAATAATGTTGACAAGTCATAAATGGTATATCAAACATGCATATAAGATGTCAAGTACAATTTCATGTTCTGTGATTGATATTGATTATTGAGTAACCAACATAATGAACACCTAATAATAAAGGGGGGATCCTCCCTCCAACTTGTAATCACAGGTTGGCATGGTCTCCCTCACAGCCTGTCAACTTCCAGGGATAAGTCATTACTCATCTTAATTTTGGGGATCAAACATTTTTCAATTCACTAAACTACTCTACCTTATCTTATCACAATCTTTGAAACATTGAGACAAACACAAACATCAGACACCACAAAACACAATAGTCATTATTTGAGAAAATGACATTATTGAATGAAATCATATGTGTTGGTATTGTGTCAGTATCAGATACCAATTCGATCAGATATATCAATGTGATGCTCGGATGTTTTCTCAACTTTATTTTTTGTGATAATATGTATTTTTATTGCAATTATTAATTTTTGAATCGTTGATTGGTTATCTCTCAGCAAAAGAATCTTCTCTTTACCATGAAACTCTTCAAAAGTAGCATTACTTAGAGTTTAATTTATATGATACACCATCCCTTTATCAAAAAAATATAATAACATCATATGATCATCATCATACAGATATTTTTATATTGAATCTGTATAAAAAGTAAATTCATACTATATTATTTTGATTAGTTGAGATGTAAAGGGTCTATGATTAAAGCTGTATTTAATCATATATAGCATCAGCACTTAGCTTTGTGGGCTACGTTTTCTATTTACACACTTAAATAAATATAAGTGTACTCCTTGCAGCTGCACTTTACGGTGCATCAATTTGAAAATGGAGGTACATGTCCACTATATTCTTGGGCCATTGAATTGATATAATATATTTTTTCATTTGATTTTTGTCATACCTAACTCTTGCTTTTATACATTTTTTTTTTCGAGGGATCTTGCTGTTATAGATTTAATAATTGAAGAGTAACACTTGTATGGTCACATGCATAAATAATTTGGATTTAGACACACACAATTGATAAAAAATACAAGAGCAAATAAAACTTGTGACCATATAAGTTTTGCTCACACTATATATGTATCAAGTTATTTTTTTATCTTTTTACATTCTTTCTTGTTATATTTCTCTCACTTCTTTTTCTTTTTGTGTGTGTTTCTTTGCTATACTTCTTATCTTGTGACAATCTCTGACCTTTCCTTTTATATATTTCTTGCCCAAAAGTGATTAGTGTATAATACATAAATATAAAAGTTTGTGTTACTTACGGGTAAACTTTTCTAACAAAAGAAAAATAACTCTAATCAGTGTGTGTTTAGTTTTAAGGAAGAGCCAAAAGTGAATCCAACACTTTTGACATAAACTTTAGTAGATCTAGATTAAATTTATTCAAACATAAATTATTTCATATATAAACCATTTTTAACCAAAAGTCAAAAGTGAATCCAACACTTTTGACATAGACTTTAGTAGACATTGATTAAATGTATTCAAACATAAATTATTTCATATATAAACTGTTTTTAACCAAAAGCCAAAAGTGAATCTAACACTTTTGACATAGACTTTAGTAGACCTAGATTAAATGTATTTAAACATAAATTATTTCATATATAAATCGTTTTTAACCAAAATCAAATTTACAAATTTAAATTTAATTCTTGTCACTTTGCAATCAAACACCGAAAATCAATTTTTATTTTTATTGTAGGAGAATAGAACATAGCACACATTTAGAATTTTGAAGAACATCTATAAATATAGACTATGTTTGGTATGGTGGATATGCTAAAATCATGGTGATCTACAGTGATATTTTAAAAACTATACTTTATAGCTTTGACAAATCATAGTGGATCACCGTGATTCAAATATAACTACCATGATACTAAACATATACATGATTTTTTTTTTAAGCAAAAACATACACATGATATTTTGTGTTGGAGAAAAGTGACAAAACTAATTAATACTCGAAGAACCAACGCATGGCGTAAATGAAAAGGCAACATAAAGAAACAAACAAGGAAATGGAAATGAAGACAAATGTGTGAGTATTGTATTCATTGAACACCAATGAATGAATCATGCACCAAATTAGAAAGAAGACAAAGATATAGTAAAAATAAAATAAAGTAAACCTGGAATGTCACTGTAGACTGCGCTTCTCTCCTTAAAAAGCTGGTCTTTACATTGGGCACCGACGCATGAATCATACACGACAGTGATTCCCACATGTTCAGACTCAGTGAATCACCCACAAACATTATCTTCTTACCCCTCCATTTGTTCAGAAAATCTTTCCCATCAAAACTACACCCACAAAATTTGCACTCATTTTAACAAAAATCTTATTAAAAAAGATTGGCTAAGAGAAAATTATTAACAACAGCATCAATCTATGAACACAAACTCAATCAGGGATACCAAACACGACATGGATACAAACACGTCAACACTGATAATAATTTGAGAAAATGACATAATTCAATGCAATCATATATGTTAGTGTTGTGTTTATGTCGGAAACAATATGTATCCGATTTATAGCGCGCATAGATATCAATATAGGCTGGTCATTTTACCACTTTCTCATATAAGATTTGAACTGAGTCACTAAGGACTAAAATCAAATAAATAAATTTAACCAGCTGATATTGAAAACTATGTTTCAATATTTCTAGACAAAGTTTACATAAATAATCTAAGAAATATGATATTGGTATGGAAGAAATTGTATTATTACTATATTGGTACATAAATGTGGGAGTATATACCTTGGTAAAGCACATGAATCAGGTTTCCAAGAGTATTTGAGGTATTGTTTGTCAGGTCTTCCATACTTTTGACAATTAAATTCAGGATCAATGAAGGGGCAGCTTGAATCATAAAGAGGATAAGAAGGGTCAACCACCCAACTTCCTATGAACAAATTGCACCCATTTGCTACTACTGGCTTTTTCCCTCTTAAGCTACTTACATTGTTGAACTTTGCTTCACCAAGTAGAAGTTGATGAAAAAGAGAGAATAGAAGAAGCAGAGTAATTGCTCTGAAACCCATTTGAGATTTGCCTTGAATTGAATGAAACTTGTGTGCTCTTGTGGGTCATATATGTATGATGGAAAAGTAGTACTTAGTCGGTTCTCTTGGTGTGGTGGGTGATGTTGTACACTGATTTTTTTATTTTTGGGATTGTGACAAAGGGTTTTGGATGGATTAGTTTGTTTGTGTAGAGCTATCATAAGTTTGAAAATTGAAGAGATTGTTTTTATGGGGAAACTCAAGTGTTAGTAGTACATAACATGTGAGAGAATTGAAATGTTCTTTTGTATTCATTCCATTGGTCTAACCATCTATCTACATCCTCCAATGTTAAGGCTCACGGGTTAAAGAGAATCTGTTTGTTAGAATTAAATATATATGCAATTTGTTGTCACGTATCTAAATAGTCTCATCATCTCATTAATCATATAAGCTTGTTGTAACTAAAGTAGAAGAGATTTTTAATGATAAAATTTATCAATTTTTACTGGTTTTGATTTGTTTGGTAGTGTTTTTTTTTCATCAACAAGAATAAGTCTTGTGAAATACTCAATCAAAATAGAAAAATATAATTAAGATGGTTTATGTCATATTGAAAGAAACTTAACCTACTGCCAGCTGTGATAAAATAAAAAAAAGTTACAAAAATTAAACCAAAATTTTCTGATTTAATGAGGATAAATACATATTTATTATTAGTGAAATATTTTCTTTTTGGTCTAAGGTCGTTATTGTGAAAGATTTCTTTTTGAAATAATTTATTGTGAAAGATTTTCTTTTTGGTAACATTTTGTGTGTTGATATTTCCCTCCTAATTGTTGTGGTCTTTGAACCTTGAGACTACACATTCAAACTTAAAAAATGTGAAGATGTGATTTATAGAGAGTTCTTGTAAATCAAGTATTGACTAACAATGATCTCTCTTGAAGTCTTTATGCCACATTATTCTCTTATAAACAGTTTCAGTTCAAAATCCGAGGAGTTTCATCGTCCCATCCAAGAGTTGAATCCTCTTGGTTTGTTTTCATCATAGTTTTATGTGAGTTCGCATATATCCTCTTGTATCGAAAGGGCGATTGTAATCCAACTTTTTTGTAATTCGAACTTGAAACCTCAAAATTGTATGTGTGAGTTTTAGATAGTGTTTGTCACTTTATTAAAAAAAATATAATAAAATACACACTACAAAACAAATTGTTGCAAGGCCTTCTAATTTTTAATTTAGAACTATTTTCTACATGAATTTGGTCTTTGTCTAATAGTGTAAGAGTGGAAAAAAAAAACTTTAAAATATGTTAACTAATATAAGTACTACCAAATTTTGTGTAAAAACCATACAAGCTTAATAACATACAACTCAAAATTAGAATTACAAACAAAAACAAAAAAAGGCTTTAGTCTTCTTATTTTAGTTAACCCTCATATTCTTAGGGAAGAAGAGATACAACCATTCAGAATTCGATCGAGAAGTAAATAAAATATGTTAAAAATTGTTTCAAACAGAACACAGATTCACATTCTCTCAAATGATTCTCCGTTTAATGAAGTTGATTAATCACCTAAATTCAATCACTTGGTCATCTGTTTTACTCTTTAAAAGACATAGTAAAAAACGAATGTACTATGTGAGAACTTGTTTGATGGATAATTTGTATGTATCTTTTTTGTTAACGTTTGTTGAATATTGAAGTCTATCTTAACTCTCATGAGCCATCGAAACTCAACTCATTTAAGCTTTATGTTATAAAAATAAAAGTGAATGCACTCTAAAAAAATCATTTAAACTTTCCTAAAAAAAACAAAAATCATTTAAACTTGTGTAAATACTTATTTTCTTCCCCTCCAACATTACCTTGTCACTTTGTGGATTCCGCGAGACTGAGCTTCTGATGCTAAGTTGGGTAAATATATAAAAAAAATTGGCACAAAAATTGGGTAAATATTTAATTTTTGGGTGGCTATTTTCCTTTCCTCTTTCATAGATTAAATGTTTTCTGTCCCCGTAAGCTTAACTCAGTTGATAGGGACAATGCATAATATATGCAAGGTGTGGGATTCAAACCTCGACCACTACAAAAAAATAATTAAATGTTTTCTTTGTACAGTATTGTTAGACAAAAATTCAACATCAATCAATATCAGAGTAGCTAAATCTTATTTTGTAGCTAAATCTTCTCATTTTCAATTTTTTTTTGGTAAATAGAGATAACTTTCATTAACCAAAACAGTTATTACAAACTACATGGCAACAAGAAGCCACAAAGCCAAAGAAGCAAGAGTTAATCTCACACAAAAACAAACAAAAGTCAAAGGCCTCACAAGCTTAACATTAGATTCTTCATCTTTTTAGATTTCAACTCACTAATGTAAACAATGTTCTTGATTTGATTAAGGAGTTCATGAACCGATTGATGAATGTCCTGAAATCTTCTGGCATTCCTTTCCTTCCAAATCATATATTGTGTGATACTCAAGACCAATCTACTCATTTGATGAGTACCATTGTTCCCATTGCATTGACTTTGAATATATTGCATCACAATCTGCCAGTTGCAAGCATTAATGTTCATATTACTCCATTGCATTGCACCTGTCCATACAGCCTTTGAATACTCACAAGTAAAGAAAAGGTGAGAATGAGTTTCATTCTCTTTTTTACATAATGTGCATGTTTGGTCACAGTGGATTCCAACTTTATGCAATCTGTCACAAGTTGGCAATCTACCATGAATAGCTAGCCAAGTAACAAACACTTTGGAAGAGCAGGGTTATTACATGTCATTTTCATCCATCTAACTTTGACAAAATCACCTCTTAAAGCATCATACATTCGCTTAATAGAGAAGTTAGCTTGCTGAAACACATCACCATTGACATTGGAAAAAGTCTTTGCTCCAACAAAAACTTTTTTTACTACCCATAAAGCTTGTGATGGTACTTCCATTAGAAGCACATTTCTCCCTTTTATGTAATATTCATGAACCCACTTCACCCATAAGACATCTTTCTTATTGGAAAGGTTCCACAATTGCTTACTAAGAGCAGCTTGGTTCCAACAATGCAAATCTATGACATTCCATCCACCAGCTGATTTTGGCAAACAAATATGCTCCCAGGCAATAAGAGCTCTTTTTGAAATACCAAATTCACCAGTCCAAAGGAAGACTCTACAAGCAGTTTGAATTAGTTTCAAAACTTTTTGAGGAAGGGCCAAGACTTGGCTCCAATAAGTTTGCACGCCAAATAACACTGACTTAATAAGTTGTAATCTTCCAGCATAAGATAACAACTTTGATGACCAGTTTTCAATCCTGCTAATATTTTTCTTCACCAAAGGTTGACATTGCATAACAGTTAATTTTTTTGGAGGATGAAGGAACCCCCAAATATTTAAACGGGAGTTCACCTTTGGTAAGATTAAACTTGGTAAGGATTGGTTAGCTTTGAGTCCAGATGCAGAAGAAAACAAATGAAAAGCTTCAAACAATTGAGTAACAGACCCCACATCTCCTCTTGAAAATAGAAGCAAATCATCAGCAAAACATATATGCATTAGATTTAGCCTTTTGCATCTAGGATGGTATCTAAACTCAGAGATTTTCGTAAGCTGCATCAAACACCTATTCAAATACTCCAAACAGATCACAAAGAGGTAGGGAGAGATTGGATCACCTTGTCTAAGTCCTTTCTTGGCTTGAAAAGGACTAGTCAGATCACCATTGACATTGAAAGTATAAGATGTGGTTGTAATACATGCCATCACCCAATTCACAAACTTATAAGGAAAACCCAATTCAAGCATAAGATATTTCACAAAAGGCCATTCAAGAGAGTCATATGCCTTTTGTAAATCAATTTTCAGCATACATCTAGGGGAGACACCTTTCCTACCATAGCTCTTGACAAGTTCATGGCTTAAAACGATATTATCAAAGATCATTCTCCCTTTGATAAAAGAAGATTGACTTTTACTAATAATGTTATCTAGCACACCTTGCTTTCTGTTAGTTAACACTTTAGAAATAATCTTGTATATCACAGAACAACATGCCATGGGCATGTAATTCTTAATTGATGTGGCATTTGGTATGTTAGGTATCAAAGTCACATATGTACTGTTAATAATTCTAGGCATGTATCCAGTTCTAAAGTATTCTATAACAGCAGCAGTGACACTGCCTCCAATAATATTCCAAGTACTTTTGAAAAAATTGAACATTAAAGCCATTAATACCCGGGGCTTTAGAGGGATCCATAGAGAAAAGAGCATGCTTGACTTCATCAGATGTGACCTCTGAACATAGCATATCTTGTTGATGGTGTGCTAAGGTAGGTCCTCTTTGAACCACGGTTTTGTCCACCATAGGCAATGAATCTGTTGCACTTCCCATCAACTTCAAGTAGAAATCTCCGTCTCTTCTTTGATGTGTTGATGGTTTTGAATTATGTTTCCATCTTCGGAGATGAGGCACTTGATATGGTTCTAACATCTTCTCTCTTTTGCATACGCATGAAAGAATTTTGTATTAGAATCCCCTAGTTGGATCCAGTTTGCTCTAGATTTTTGAAGCCATATCTTTTCTTCAATAGTGCTCCACATTTCAAGAGATGACATACAACCTTTTTCCACTTCAATGAGGTCAGAGTTCAGAGGATCAGTGTTAGATTGTTTTTGAGTGGCATCTAGAGCATTTCTCGCATCTTCAATTTTTTTGGGAATACCTTGAAAGTACTTAGTATTTAACTCTTTCAGCTCTTTCTTTAAAACCTTCAACTTGAACCAGATATTTATTAACTGATTAGAGTGTAGATTCTGACCCCATTTTTCTTGTATCAAACTTGGAAACATTTGATGTTCATTCAAAACATTAAGAAACTTGAATGGGGTATTCCTAGTGGAAGAAGGACAAGCAAGATTCAAGCTTATAGGACAGTGATCAGATACTCCTTTAGGATATACTTTACCCACAACATTACTGAAACTTTGTAACCAATTAGTGTTAGCGAGAAATCTATCTATCTTAGAATAGATTCTGTCATTGCTTGCTTGGTTATTGCTCCAAGTGTAATAATCACATATAGTTCTTACCTCTGAAAGATTATTAATGACGATACAATCTGCAAAATCTTGAATTTCTTGTTGAGTAACTAGATTACCATTCAACCTATCATCAACCAACAAAACACTATTGAAATCACCACCAATTAACAAGTTCCCAAAAGTCTTATTACAAATGTCATTAATAAATTTCCACAACCCTTTCCTTTGTTCCTAGGTGTTAAACGCATACACAGCAACCATATTAAAACAAATGGTAGAATCTAAATGAATCATTTCACAATGTATAGCTTGGGCACAAGATGCATCAAATTTAACATCCCAATTTTTTGGGTTCCAAGCAATCCAAATTCTTCCATTTGCAGCATCAATCCCATAATTATTAATAACAGACCAATCTCTAAACATTGAGCCAGATACTTTTTTGAATTTTTCAGCTTTAACTCTAGTTTCAAACATAACACAAATTTCAAATTTATTCTTATGCAGAAAGTTTTTTTATTTCTTTTTGCTTTAAGGGCTTGTTGATGCCCCTCACATTCCAACAAACGAGCGTCATAATGAAACAAATGGGATAGGGTCCCCGCCTCTTGCAGTAGAGGTTTCACACTCAATTATTGGTTCAAGGGTTGTATCTTCATGCGGCAAGAAATCATAAGAATTAGAAATAGGTACCTCATTAGTAGGATGGTCTCCTACAGGTTATTTAAAGCGTGCTTTCTTTGGAACATTCCCTAGTTGCTTGCTTGGTTGTTTACCTACTCTGTCACATTGACTTTCTTCTTTGGAATCCAATCCTTCTTAGGCCTTGTTTCGGGTTGAACCAATTCCTTTGCTTCACAAGTATGCCCAACCTGTTGACATTTCTTGCAAAAGGGAGGTTGTTCCCGATCATACTCAATCTTCTGTTCAAAACCTTTCCCACAGGACTCTCCACTAGAATTTTGTGCAATAATGGCCTAGTTATATCAATTTCGACCAACAACCTAGCATAGGATATTCTGGATTGTTGTGAAGTACATTCATCAGCAAATAATGGATTTCCCAATGTGCTTCCAATTCTGCTAAGCGATTCAGGCCCCCAACAAATAAGCGGTAAATTAGGGAGTTTAATCCAAAGAGGAACCACTCTGAGTATCTCATTCTGAAAGTCAAAATCAGATGACCAACTCTTAACAATCACCGGTCTATTAGCTATGGTGTACGGACCAGAGCACAAGGCTGTGTTTTTTTCCTCTATTGAAGCAAATCGAATAACATAATACCCCTCATCATGATAAAACACATCAGGAGGAGTAGAATAGTGCCATTGTTTTATGATGTAGGTATTGATATATTTCAACGAAGGGCAGTCATCTACTACATACATAAAGATTGCATTTTTCCATTTACTAGCCTCAACACTGATTCCATCAGAAGTTAAACAAGCAGTAGGGGTACCATTCTTTAATACAGGTGCAAAATAAGAAAGTTGCAAACCTTTTGAAGGTAACCGATTCGATTCAAACTCAGAAGTTGGTGGATTTTCCAATGTGTGTGGCATCTCCAATCTCCACATTGCTGTTAAACTAACTGCTGGTTGCTTCTCTGAAACCGCCGCACTTGAGACCCTAGAATCAATTTTTTCAGTCGACATCGTAAACCTTGGAATCGATGCATCGATAGGTGTACCAATCTTCGATTGATTGCTCGAAGAGCACATTGCTTACTGTTGTGTTGGTTGTTGCATCGGAAGCTTCCTAGGTCACCCATGTTTGTTTGCCATGGTTTCGCCGGTTTACTTTAGCATAAGCACGCTATCATGCGCCGAAATGGCACAAACAGTTCGCGGCAACACAAGTGAGCTATAGAATCGCAGAACACAACAACTGTGTCACCGAGTAAACGACGACGCTTCTCACCCAGGAAAGGCAGAACAAATCGTGAATCGCCGCCGGAGGAGGAGAGAACACCGTTGCTATCAGAACCAGTCACCCAAGAATTGAGCAAGGAGAGAAAAGAGAGGATCAGAAGGGAGCGGAGAAGCGTAACGGTGCTGGATGAATCTAGCCCTACCGGGTGGTGCGGTCGGGTCGTACAGTTCTCGCGGGTCTTATCGCCATCCTTTTTTCTCAGCCTTTTTTCTTGTATTCGATGGTCAAGGGTGGTTTGGCTTCTCATTTTCATTATTATTATTAAAACATTTTTATGTGTAATTGTTGTTCGGATTCTTTAATATATCTTATATAGGATTTTTATCACCATAATTTAAATTTCTCAATTTTAGTCTACCAAATTTTAAATTTTTGAAATCGAGTCCACAATCTAATTTTTAATGTGACAAGGTTTTAGTTGGCGTTTGTGTTTAAGGGGAGTCTGTGTTTGATATGTGTCAGTTAGGGTGGGGGGATGAGGGTGAGGCGTGGAAATGGAGTGGGAAGAGGAGTTGGTGGGGGAACTTAGGTTATTACTTCAAAATGTGACTTTGCAGGTTGACAAGGATGATAGATGGTTATGGAGTTTGGAATCATCTCATGCATTTTCTGTTCGTAGTGCTTATAATTTCCTGACTTTTCAACCTCATATTACTTCTACGGTGGTTGTGTCATCTCTTTGGCATAAGGATGTCCCTCTAAAGGTTGTGTTGTTTGCTTGGCGTCTGTTTCAAGATAGGTTGCCTACAAAGGATAACCTTCTTCGTCGTGGAGTTATTGATGACAATTCTCGGATGTGTGTTGGTGGTTGCGGTTCTATGGAAACTTCTTCTCATTTATTCTTACATTGTAATAATTTTGGGTCTGAACCACCCTCAAACTTTGGAGTGTCGGTTTGCTGTCATAAACAAAACAACAAAACTTTCGTTAAAAAGTTCCACCCAACGAACCCTAAAAGGTGAAAGGATATTTTTCTTCTTCTTGTTCAGTACTCAACAAACCCACTATTCTACGCAACTCATAGTGGCAAGTGCTTAGGATTATCCACACACACATGTAATGGGTCCTATGGGGTCCGTAATACATTGTCTGCTTCTATTTGGTTTGAATCATTGTCCACTGTGGCTGCTGGTAAGCCGTGAACATCCTATGGTTTTGCCACTTTATGGACCCCAAACACAAAAATGCTTGCAACTTGCAATTAATAAAGTGCAATTTCTTCTCTATTAATTAGCTAGTTGACCAATCTTTTCCCCCTATGTTGCTTGATAATCTTGTGCACTTGCAAGTTGCAAGACAACTTAACAGCAGCAAATTAGTGGTAAGCTTACGTTTTTTTTGTTCTGAAGTTTTTTTTTCTTCTTCAAAGAGATTAGTAGAATAACTCACACGATTGTATGTTTTAATTACACCTTAACATATCAAATGTTCCCGGAGCTTTTTTACATTTGAGTTGGATTTACGAGACTTGTACATCATCATAAGTATAAATTTTATTCACTATCAATGTGTACAATTAAATTACATGATATCATAAGATATTTTTCATCGAAACAAGATCTACTCAAAATTAAGGATACTAAAATCCTAGCCATAGTCTTACACAAAAAAAAAAAAATACTTTTCATTAATTTTTATAAATAAAAAGACCACATATAAAGGGAAAAAAAGACTAATACATTAAACTTATTTTATGTTGTTAAGAGTCTCACATCAGATATGTGATGGCCTGACAATATGTTTATAAGGGTCACCTACCTATCCACGCACCAAGCTCAAAAAGAGTGTTGGGCGTGAGGGGGGTGTACTGGGAAAAAATCAAGTCCCACATTGAATAGATAAGACTATTGATAATAGTTTATAAAGATGGGGCACTCGTCACCTTATTAACCAGTTTTGTAAGGATGAGTTAGTCCCTAAATTTCAACATGGTATCAGAGCTTGTCGAATTCAAGGGCCACCTTCACTCACAAGCTGGTTTTGTAGGGTTGTGTTAAGTCCAACCACGATTTCTAACATGGTATCAGAGCATCTCCAAGATCCATTGGGCTACCTGCTATCAGGTTTCCGCTATCGGGTCACCCACCATTTATGTCCACGAACCAAGCTCAATAGTGCTGGTCGTGATGGGGTGTGTTAAGAGTCCCACATTGGATAGATGATGGCCTGACAATGTGTTTATAAGTGGGGACAATGTTCATCTCACAAGCCGGTTGTTAGGCCCAACCACGATTTCTAAAATATGTCTTTTTTTGTTTTTAAAAATTATATTTCGTTGACCCTAAAAAGACCTATATCGGGGGGAATGTCTAGTTTTAATGTGTAATTGTACCATTCACTTAAAATATTGTATTTACAATCTTATTTTTTTAATAATATTATTTAAATCTTTAATTAAAAACATATGTCAGTTAAAACAATTTGATAAAATTTTGAAAACTTATGACTATTTTGAAAACACCAACATTAATGTAGTGTTTCTATTAAATATTTTTTATTTTATATGCAAAATATCGTTAAATATTTGCACCGCAGTCGTTGAAGATTTTATGTGCTTATATATGTGGAAGAAAATTTTTAGGTGCCGATGGAGAAAGTCGATAACATGAAATCATGAGAACTAAATGAATATTTTTAAAAATATACAAATTAATGTAGTTTTTCTAGTAAAAAATTTTTTAAAATGAAAAACACCATTTAATATTTGCACCGCGCCCGTTGTGAATTTGATGAACATATATGAGAAAGTCGATATAATAAAATTTTGAAAACTCAAGACTATTTTCAAAATTTCAACTTCAATGTAGTGTTTATATTAAATAAATTTTTATTTTATATGATAAACACCGTTAAATATTTGCACCGCAATCGTTGTTGATTTTATGTGTTTATATACGCGAAATCAAATTTTTATGTATCGGTATGAGAAAGTCGATATGATACAATTGTCAAAATATGAACTTTAATAAAATGTTTCTATTAAAAAAAATTTAACTTCCCAATGATTACACAATTTTTACTCCTCACTTACTATTTTTTTTTAAAAAATATCAATTTCAATGTATTGTTTCTATTGTCAAAATATCAACATTAATGTAGTGTTTCTCATATAGGTAAATTATTTTACTCCTCCCTTTTACTATTTTGTTATGAAGGAGAAGAAAGGGGAATAAGATTAAGTGAGAAAAAACAATGGAAATGATAATCTTTACATCTATAGCAATATATAAAGTGAATACAAGATTTATTTTTCTTTATCTATGTTATATTCTTAAACAAATTTGCTTTTAAAAGTGGTATATTATTGGTGTTATTGAAAAATATAATTTTATTATTATTGGTAAACGATAAATATAATTTGTTACTATTTAAAAGTTACAAATATATATAAATATGATTTTAATCAAAATTAAAATTTTATAAAAATATTGCTTATAATTTACACACGTTTGTGCGCTAAAAATCAGACAATTTTAAAGGGATGAGATAACAAGGAGAAGAAAAGGGGGATAAGATTGAGTAAAATTCGATAAAAGAGAACAAGATGGAAGTGACAAGGCTTAAAGAGAATTCAGAGGATGTGATAATTGATTGTTACAAAAAAAAATATAGGTAATGAACTTTATTTGCAAAATTACCATTAAAACCATAATATTAAGAAGATTAAAATTAAGAAGACCCGTGATTTTC